>ERZ1026964.46-NODE-46-length-32621-cov-5.464841_pt1 | contig 32621 bp, 42 predicted proteins | sample MGYA00519565_ERZ1026964 | MGnify/ENA primary metagenome ERZ1026964 (study PRJEB26926, sample SAMN06164476) | human gut metagenome | biome: ENVO:00009003; feature: ENVO:2100002; material: ENVO:00002003 | host: Homo sapiens | place: USA | collected 2012 ...
ATACGAGCTGCTCAGGAGTCTCGTGGGCTCGGAGATGTGTATAAGAGACAGATAACATACTTAATTATCTCCTTTTAGAACACCGGATGTGCTGCTGTATGCAAGGTATCCTGTAATATTGTCTGCTTCTTTGATATGCTGTTCTGTGCTATTGCGTATCTTAGAGCGCTCGTCTGAGCGATGACGTAACAATGTTTACTTGCTCTTGTGATCGCTGTATAAATGAGTTGCCTTGTAAGCAAACTATAAGAAGAAAAATCAACACCAAAGATTACATATTTAAATTCCGATCCTTGGCACTTATGAACTGTTACAGCATAGCCAAGCATAGTATTTTTCAGCATATCTTTGGTTATCAGAACTTTGCCAATGCCTATAAAGTCTACGATCATTTCCTGGCGTTTCTCGTTGATATCTAGGACAATTCCCATGTTTCCATTGAACACAGGGCAGGATTCACCTAATGTTTCTGCTTCTTCCTTTGTAGCTGTGAGCCACTGTCCATCGTAAGTACGTGAAGAGTATGTATTTTGTACGTTGATAACCTTGTCGCCAACTCTAAAATATGAAGCTTTGTCCTTCTCATAAGAAACCAAAAGTTGTTTGTCTCCTTCCTCGAAGGGATTGTATATTTCCTGTAAGGCAAGATTCAAATACCATGTACCAGACTGTTTGTCCTTAATGGGAGCTATAACCTGTGTGTCTTGTAAAGGTATTCCCTCTCCCCGAAGCTTTTCTGCCCATTCAAGAACTCGGTAAAAAGTATTACTGGCATCACTGTAGCAATCGAACGTCAAATCCTGAAGTTCTCCTTTGGTTACTACTCCTGCAAAGTTTTTATCTATGATTTGAATACCCTTTCTAACATTAATACTTTCAGTGATAATTGCACTTGCTGCAGCTTGACGGTGTATCTTATCAAGAACAACACTTGTAATTTCAGGAGAGGCTATCAAGTCGTTTGCGACACTTGAGCATCCAACACTTTCAAGCTGACCAACATCACCTAAAAGGATTAATTTTGTACCAGGAGCTAAAGAACGTATGAGTGCCCAAAAAAGTTCTCCATCAACCATAGATATTTCATCCACGATTATGATGTCATAAGGAAGGGTCAAATATTCTCCATAAGTAAATGGAGCGTTTGGATTATCTTCTTTCATATTCGGATATCCTAAAAGACGATGGATGGTATATCCTTCTGTACCAGTGATTTCAGCCAATCTGGCAGCTGCTCTTCCGCTTAAAGCACATTGAGCATATCTGTATCGATCTTTGAATACTTCCAACATACCTGCAACAATGGAACTTTTACCTGTACCGCCATATCCTGTGATAATAACCACTTGATTCTCAAGGACAGCTTTAATACCTTCCATTTGTTGTTCTGTATACTCCCAACCTTGATCTTTTTCTTTTTGTTTGATAATTTCTTCCCATCCAGAATATTCAAAGTTGTTAGCAGCTTTTTTGAGTTCGATAAGCTTTTTAGCAATATTCTGTTCAAGCTGCATATAGTGTTTTAGCCCGACAGCTGTACGATCACTGCTCCAGACAAGTATGTTATCCATACTCTTAAGAGCGTCCAGAATAGGTTCGTCTGGTATATCTTCACCCAACGTTTCAAGGATTGCTGGCAACATCTGTTCATTGGCATCTACATATGTATATCCTGCATCTGCTGCTTCTTTAAAATAATGTTTCAGGAAAGCGACAACTCGTTCTGTACAGTGTTTACTCAAACCACCTTTTTGAGCAATATCATCGCATTTTTTCCATCCTATGCCATCTACATCAATAAGATTATACGGTCTCTCTTTTACTGTTTGAATTACCAGATCTGGAGACTTGTAATATTTGATAAGCCGTTTAACCATAGCAGGAGAAAAATCATATTGTGACAGTTCTGCATAAACCTTAGAACTTCCTAAGTGTGTATGGAATCTATCAATCCATGATGCTGCAGTTTTAAATCCGCATCCATTGACTTGAATCAAAGATTCTACATCTTTATTCAATAGTGATTCGTAAGGATTCTCCAAAACTTCGTACATATTATTTACCTGGTTTTCTGTAAAGAAACTTCTCAGATACAACTTCTGTCCTTTCTTGTCTGTCTCATCTAAGAAAAGACTACTATACATCTTGATAACGTCATATTGCTGTCCCCATTTAGGATCGATAATCTCTTTTGCTTCAAGGTAGTATTCAGCACCCGTTTTTGGCAGAGGCATTCGCCCTTTGGCTACACTGCGCTCTTTTGTAAATGTAACCTGAGAACCTGGGAGATATTCATTTACATCAAACGTAATGATTCCAAAACTGTCTTCTTCTTTATAAAATCGTACTGTCCTAATTACGACTTTGGCGATTAAAATTTCACCTTCGATTACGCATCACCCCTTTCCAACTGGACTGTTAACTGACCATCTTCTGTAACGTCTGTAATCAGTCCACAAGTATGCTTCCATACTGTTTCTGTATATTTTTTAGCAACAAATTGATCTTCTCTTCTGAATCCACAGATCACCAGTTTATTGCCTCTGGTAAACCATGGTTTCTCCATGATTGTTTTTTTGCCCTTGCCGTTGCTCTCTGACAGTTGGCGGTCATAATGGGCAAATTGTCCTTTATCGAATTTGACATTTACAACGCCTGTAGTTGTTAGAATAGTAACAATGTGCCGATTTTTATTTTTGTCCAATATTGTTCCGGCAATACGAGTGATTTTATATTTAGGAAACTCTTTTTTTACATAAGCATCTCCCTGTTTAAATGTTCTCGTAAAAGTGTCATATACTTCTGCTGTAGCTGGTAAAGAAAAGAAATCTACTATACCGTATTGTTCGCCTTTAACATGGGCAAGTTCATGCTCTTGTGTACAGTAGATAGATAAGGAATCCATCTCCCATTTTGATACTGTACCTGCACCATATTTTTTCCAGGCTTCTCTTAAGAGGCAAAGGTTATATTGATTAACAGCTTCTCCTGTTGCCAACCAATCTCTTAAAGGCTCCAGTTTAATGTTGTTCTCTTTAATGAATTTTTTCTCAGAAATCACGTATGACTCTTCATCCACGAGTTCTACAGAATTCTCTGTATAGTGGTTCTGAAAAAACCGCATTGAAACATTATCTAATTTGAACCACCGGTCATGATATCCTGCTTTAGGAATACGTGCCTTAGCTGGATCGACATAGTTTTTAAAGAAAAAGCAGTCATCCAGAACGTAATCTTTAAAAAACTTATGTTGAATCGACTCTTTAACACTATCCGGAATGAATCTGTATTGCTCATTAAAAGCTACCAGTCTGTCAAATTGTGCCAATGTAAGCTTACTTACCGGAGTTATTACGTAATTCTGCAGAAATTCTTTCATGGTTTCTCTTCTGTCCTCTGCATGAAGTTCGGTGAAACAACCTGCCTTAATAAGCTGAACCATCTGAGAAGTTTTAACCTTCCCTGTAGAGATCATTCGTTTACAGAAATCTTCAAAAGAAGAATATGGTCTGTTCTTGATAATCTCTCGTGCCACTTCATCTCCGATGCCATTGATTGCTTTAACAGAATAGATAATTCTGTCATGTTCCTCATCTGGAATGAATCCGAAGTCCATGGAGTTAATCAGAGGTAGGGTAATATTTTCCCCTCTCTTTTGCATATTAGAAATTGCTGTGGCTATTTTGCCGTAGTTGGTAGATTGTGTTGAGTCTTCCATGTCCATAGAGCCAGAATTCACTATCAAGTTTGCTGTATTCCAATAAATGATTGGATAGTGATAAGCCATGTTCATTTCCTGAACTGCAATAGTTGAGTAGCCCGCGACATGTGGGAGCGAAAAACTATATCCTAACTGTTTTTTTATTACTTCTTTCCACACATAATCTAAAAGGTTAATTCGAGTTTTAACATCATGCCCGTGCTTATAGAATAAATCTTTAGCCTGTAGCTGTAATTTTACTTTTTTCTTGGCGATAGATTTTCTGAGCTTATTTGCCTCCTGCATGGTAAAGTCAGATATGTGATCATCCATAACAAGCTCCATGACTTCTTCTTGCATGGAAGCCATTCCGTGAACAGGAAGTAAATATTTTTCCAATATAGAAATTTCGGGCTGTGTCAATTGGTATTTGTTTTTCATGCATGAATACCATTGACCGATATCATTTTTATAACGAACATAAGTGTCTATTGGCTGTTCTGGATCTTCTGTTTCATCCGGTTCTTTGCTTACCATGAGTCGCATGACAGCATTCGCTGTTCCTAATTCTCTAAGATTTCTGGGCTTAATTGCCTGGATTGCTTTTGATCCAACCTGAGTCTGGAACTGAAATAGATTTACTATCTCAAGGTTTTCAGCCATTTTCCACATATCTTCTGAATCATAGTCAAGTACATCAGGATGAAAATATTTATTGTACGTAGATCTTAAATTCCCTTGCCATTCTACATATCCATATTTCACCAGGAAATCAAAGCAAATTCTCATGGAGTCCATAGCCTCTACGGTAAGATAATCGTACTTCAAGCCTCCACAATATTCTGAATCTTCCATTGACCATTGAGTTGTTGTTTGTCCATTAGGAGATCTCATCATACAATTATGTTCTGTATAAGGATCATCAAAGATAATTACACCACTGGCATGAATTGATCTTCCGCATACCATTCCTTCTATAGACATCGCCACATCAAGTAAACGAGGATATGAGCGACATTCGTTTATAAATTCTGTATTGGGACGTATTCCATTCTCATCATCACCATTCACCATAACTGTTAAAGAGGTGGTTTTGCCTCTAACTACAGGAATCATATTTGCTATGTATTGAGCAATGGAGCTGTCTATACCAAGTCCTCTCGCAGCAGTTAAAATACTGCTTTTTGAACCCTCAGTCTTGAACGTACATATATTTAAAACATGATCAAAGCCAAACTTTTTCCCGGTAGCGTAAATAATCCTTTGTCTCTTTGACTTTTCTGAATCTATATCTATATCCGGCATCTCAGGACGAGACGGATGCAAATGTCTCCAGTATGGAATATTCCATTTAAGAGGATTCAATTGCTGAATACCGATGAGGTAAGAGGTATAAAATGAAGCGACAGATCCACGAGACGGGCCAACTAATGAATTTCCTCCATCGTCTGAATCATCCCACATCATGTTAATAATTTCCAATGCTGATAAATAGTACGATGCCACGTTATCTTCTATTTTAATCGATGACTCCCATATGGCCTCTAACTCATCGTTGATTCTGCTGATCATAATTTCAATTTGGTCTGCTGTCAGTGAGTCGTTGTATTGTTTTTCCCACCATCCCTGCTCGATTAAATATAGAAGATATTGATCTGCTTTTTCTTCGGAATATGCAAACTTTTTTATATACTCATATTTTTCATAGGCGTTGGCAAAAGAATGCTGCATTGTAAAATTTGGAATTTTTACTTTTGGGACAATTTGTTTATGATACAAATCAAACTCTTGAATTTCATCAGCTACAATACAGGTAGTATTTAATGCAGTTTCTACACAAGCTGAGCCTATTTGCTCATCTAAAAATTCATGAATTTCTTCGTGATTTTGTAGATAGGTCGTAGCATAAAAATCTGCTAATTCTCTTTCTTCATCTTCTCTGCTGTTAAGGTAAGCTTCATGAATTGACCTATCCTCTTTTTTAAGGTAATGGCTATCTGTTGTTACAATATATGGAAAATTACAACTATCACATATTTTAATTATTGTTTTATTCACTTCTATTTGGTCTGGTGAATTAGAAGGCTGTATCTCTAAAAAAAAGTCAGTTCCAAATAAGTCATAACAAAAACCTAAAAATTCATTAACTTTATCCCAATTGTTTCTTAATATCCAATAAGGCAATTCGCCTCCCAAACAAGCGGTTGAAGCAATCAAATGTCCTGGATTAGCTTTTACAATTTTTACCAAATCAGCTTTAACTGTTGGTGTACGTTCTATCTTTCCAGTGTAAAAACTGTTTTCCCAAGCCAACGAACTCAATTCACGCAGTTGTTTATGACCCACAAGATCCTTCGCAAGAATGATAAAGTGCCAGAATTGTGTTTCCTTTGAAATATAATTATTCCGGACTTCTTCCAGAGAATTTACAAGATATATCTCATTTCCTAAAATAAGCTTGAAATCCTCCGGAATAGTTCCTTTTTCTTTACCTTCTTTTACATATTTCAAAGCTTGCACATGAGCGCTTAATGATTCGTGGTCTGTAACAGCCAAACCATATGCTTGCAATTCTACAGCCCTGTCTATTAAAGCTGGTACTTTATTAATGCAATCGAGCATACGCAAATTACTACCATGATCAGTATGATTGTGTAGATAAGCAATTTTGTTCATGTGCTTTTCAGACATTTAAAACATCAACTTTCTCGGCTCTTTTGGTTCTTCTCCTGGCATATATTCCTGATTCACCTGGAAAATTTTCTTTTCCGGAGTCCAAAGACTGTAATAAGAGCATGTATTTTCCCATTTATCATCTGCATTCTTCGTATGAGATTTTGGAGGATAAGGACACCAGTAACATAACGGAGTCGGACTTGGAGGATACTCATGCTCCTGTTCAGCTTTCTCCATTTTATCCAAGATAGAGTCTATCTTCTTTAATCCACGCTTCAGATATCCTCTACTACACACACCGTCAGATGATGTCTGCCTTTTATTTAGAGCAATGAAATCATATTCATGTTCTGTGGGCAGAATCCCGTACATCTGCAAACAAGCCAGATCATACACGATCATCTGCATAGGCGTCTTAATTTTTGAATCATCATAAGTTTTCTTAGATGATTTATAATCCACCACTCTAATGAGCTTAGTTCCGTCTTCGTCTATCTTTGTATCCACACGGTCTATGAATCCATGTACAATAATCCGGTTATCGTACACGTATTCGAAATGTACTTCTACACCGTCTACGACCCAATCATCCTCTTCCATTCTGGTCGGTAGAACATTATCCAAGTATGTCTGGATCTTTTCTGGATAAGATTTGACTGCTGTATCTTCCATAGAAGCTATCCAATCTTGAACATACATGCTTTGTATCTCATTAACTCCCGGCAAGTGTTCCCTTGTCTTATCAGAAATCTCGTCGCATCCTTCCATAACAATAGAGTGAATACTATCGTAATCAACAGGCTGCTCATTCATGAGATAAATTCCCTTAAGCTCTAATCCTTTATGTAAAATATTTCCTAAATCAAGAGCGATGGTTGAAGAAGTGCTATACTTCTTCTCTATTTTTTGCTGCATGTATCTGTATTGGCAGTTACAGAACAAATCAAGCCCCGAATATGAGGTCGTAAGAAGGTTCTTACGATCCTCATCTGTAACTGCTCGGAGCTTGTCCTGCAGCTCTGTCAATTACACCTCTTCCTTGTTGGAAGTTTCTTTCATTGCTCTAAGATAAGCTTCCTTCTGGATTTCGATAGCTTCCTCTCTTTTGCGAGCAGCTCTCTTAGCTTTACGTTTCTTCTCTTTTGCTTCCTGACGAGCAGTGATTTCTTTTGCTTCTTTCTCTGCGAGGGCTTCTTTTTCAGCAGCGGCTTTACGATCCTCGTCTGCTTTAATCCACTTCCGGAACATATTATTATACGTTTTGCCCATGAAGATATACTGGAGAATACACATAATCATACCCTGTTCTGGATTATATCTATCGTCTCCCTGAGCAACAGATGTAGTTACTACGCCATCATTAAAAGTCATTTTTACTGCAGGTGGGTAAAATTCAACATTTTTAATTAACTCCGGATAGAACACCCGATAAGTCTTTTTCGTTAATTCATCGTGAATCAATCCGGTACTGTATTGATCGAATTTAGTACAATATGGATTACTCAACGTCGAAGAAGCTGACATAAGCTCCGTTCCACTTAACGTAGTTGTTGTGCCACAAATCGTAGAAGTGGTCCCAGTACAAAGACTGTTCCCATCACAATACCTTGAAGAATAATCCGTTTCATTCCACGCAAGGACTCTTTTCCTAAATTCTTCACAATTAAATTTATTCATATTCATTACTCCTTCGTCTTAATTTCTATTTTCGTTTTCATCAGTTTTTCCAATACTTCTTTCCCCTGATCTGCGGGAGAATCTTTATATTGTAATAACCCCTCTTTATCCCATAGGATATATACTGTAAAGTAAGGTGTTAATTTATATACTTTAGACAACAGTTTATTTGCATAAACCTGTGCCATTTTACTTTCTGGATCTTCATATTCTTTATCGAAAGCAAGCATAACTTCCCTTATTCCCAAGTATCTAATCAGTTTACACTGTGTATCTGTAAGGCTAGAGCCACACACGGCAACTGAAAAATTGTCCTGATGATAATAAGTGTCACATTTGAGAACACTTTTCTCGCTTTCGAAAAGCATGATCTTACCAATTCTACGAATCGCTTCTTCATTCTGGCATAGCCCATATAAATTACTACCTAAACTATGCCGAAGTTCTTTTCCTTCTATATTAATGGGCATATATTTATACCCTGCAGCTACTTCATCGTCATTGAGACTTCTTCCTCTGATACCAATGAGCCTGCCTTGTATGTCTCTGTGAGGAATGATTATCTTATTTTCTTTTCCCCAGTACGATATTTGGTATTTTTTCATGGATTCTTTACTGATTCCTTCATTGAGCCATAGCTCATGAGGATATGAACAGAATATTTCCAAGATGTGCTCATTGATTTCTGAAAGTTGAGGTATTGCATTATTTTTCTTAATGCTTAGATACTTGTTGATCCAATCCCAATCATTTATACGGTAATTAGCTTCCCCGGTATCTTTGCCGGAATAAAGCATGTTATTCGTAAGTGAAGCCACATACTTTACCGCTTGTGGAAAAGTCAAGGTTACTCCCTGCTGTCTTCGTACCCGGATTACTAATTCAAAGACTGAGAAACTTGCTCCTCCGCATCTTGAATAGCAATGGAATATTCTTCCTGGATAGTCTCCATTTGGTTCATGGTAGTAATAAAGCTTCCATGAATCTGAACCATGACAGATACTTCTAAAGATCAGCTCTCCACTTCCTCCGACCTTATGATCAGGAGATCCCAGATCAGCAACTATCTTTATTACATCTTCTTTTGTCAGTGCTTCCTGAATGGCCTTAATATCAAAGTAATTTCCCATATCTCACCTCCTAAAAATCTGAAAATGAGGTGGTCACTACCTTATGCAGCTCTTCAGGAGCCTCATTGTCGTCTACCGAATGCTCATCAATTATCTTCTGAGCGATGTCAATTGTGAGCCTGTCAACAGGTATCAATATATTTTCGTATGTTGTTACAAATAAATCTTCTACCCTACAGTTTCCTAAATCTACATGCAGCCAAACTTTGACCCGTGTAAATTTACCTCGCCTGCATTTATACAGATGAAAGATCATATTGGGAACTGGATAGATGTGATTCTCCAAGATAGGTTTTATCGCATTGAGTTCCATTTGCGTAGGAATCATTGCTATGTACCCGGCATCTATTCTGTCCGCAATTGATTTTGAACCCCTTAAAAGAGTCTGGTCTTTTTCTTTTGCTTCTTTATATTCTCCGTTCAACTGCGTAGCTGAATCGATATGAATATCCAGATCGGTGCTGCACGTTTTCAGCGCATCAGAAGCCATAAACAGCATCTGATCTTCCCTTAGCCGCATTCCCTTGGACAACGTAGATAACTGAATAATCATCTTGATCGAAGAATGCAAATAGTCAAAATTGACTAGCTCCACTCCCTTTTCACAGTGATACTTTTTAATAATCCCAGTCACATCGTCTAAATCGAAATTCGGCAATCGCTCAATATAAAGCGGACTCGATTCTATGTACTGAGTTGCCTGAACGACTCGCTCGTACTCGCCTGCCTTATAGTTGTTATCCAATATAACGTCTTCAGAAACACCACTTACATAAGCCGCTACGATAGTTTGTACTTCAGCTGTTTTTAGCTCTGTTGTGATAATGAGGGACGGAATAGAATATCCTGTATGAATCCATTTCTTTTTCTTGAGATCCCATACCCACGGAACGCTTGCACAGATCGTATCCGCTATAGATAACCTGGATTTTCCTGAACCAGTTCCTCCAGATCGTAGGTAAAAAGTTCCCCTCCTGGCTCCCCTAAGAAGAAAGTTCATGAATTCGCTTTGCATAGGAAACCCAAGTTCAGGAGTTTCTTTATAGGAATTAACTAGATCTAGTAATCCAGTACCGGCAAGCTGTCCAGTTGTTTTTCCTACAGATTGATACATCCTTTTAGGATCTATAACCGTTTTGACTTCAACTATCTCAATGATATTTTCGATAGTATAGTTATCCAATTTTTGTTGTTCTTTTTCCAATTCAGTTGGGTCTACAATAGTAGGATTAAACACATTGCTCGTATCGTAACCAACCGCCTCATAATATCTGAGCAGGCCCAATTTTCTAACTCTGTAGTAATAATATTCAAAGTTCTCCGGCTCACATAGCTCAATTGCATCGTGTATATACTTATCACCTTGATTATCTTCAAATATTTTCTGTTGCTTTGGTCGAGAACTTAAATGATCGTCCATTGCCATGTAATCAATAACTTTTACACCCTGTTGATGTAAGTTATAAATACAGGAAAACACAATCTGATGAAACGCTTCTCCATTGAAATCTTGTACTAGCAGCGGATACTTATCCAGCAAATCAGGTTGCTGGATAAGACATCCGATAACTTGCAATACTGCCATCTTATCGAATAAGTTAGTGATCTTCGTCACCTCCCAATGCAGAGATGTCAATCTGATCAACAGGAGTCCTGCGAATATCTGACATCACCGCTCTCCTACTTTTGTACATGGTAGGAAGATTCTTAAGATTTTCCTGGCAGGAAGCGTTTGCTTTTTCGATAGAAAGATAATATTTCTGTGCTTCTGTATGACACAAAGGAACCATTGCAATTACTCTGTCACCTTCTACTGCATTTCCGCATAAGTCAAAGTACCATTGCAGATCCTGATACATTTCTGTATAGGAGATTTTATACTTTTTCTTATAGTCTTCTATGAGTTTATAGGTTGCTACAGATAAATCCTCTTGCGTCAATTCCCTTATGTAATCACACAGTTTACACTTCTCACGGTATTCCTCCTCCGACAGTCCGTCTTTCAGCTCTTTTTGAGGTTTAGGAGCCTCTTTCTTTTTAGCAGAAGCCAGTTTTGTTTTCTTTTCCGTTGTCACTAATTTCATAGCGACATTGAAACATTTTCTATGTGCATAGCCAGTTTTGTACTTAATACTTTCTTCATCGTCCTGAATCCATTCTTTACAAATCTGGCATTTACGTCTCCCTGCCATTCGAAATTACTCCTGAGAGAGAGCTTCCTGTAAATCGCTTAGAATAATACTTACAGCCTGATACTGCTTTTCAGTACAGTTTGACACCTTTTTACCAGCACCTAATATATTTTCAATGATATCTACCGCTTCTGCATCTCTTCCTAATTCACAAAGCTTCTCTATAGCATCGCTAACCTGCTGTCTTAAGGTTTCAAACGGAATATCTTTTTTAGTGAAAAGCGCGTCTTTCTCTTCTTTCGTCATCGGAGTAACTCCTTCTGTTTTCTCCTGACGATCAAGAGCTGTATAATAAGCGTTTACAAGATTCTCAGCTGTGAAATCCGGAATATACGGGTCAAAATACTCATTTCTTGTACGTGCAAACCATTCCGGAGTGTCGACTAACATCAGAGAAGAATGAATCTGGCGTCCTGTTTCCGGATCAGCGCCATTACTTGCTACATATCCAATAATCTCACTATGATTTGTAAGAATTGGAAGCATTCTTTTTGCGTCACCAACCGGACGAGCTTTTCCAGTATCATCTGTCTGAGAATGTAAAATAAACATTACACAAAACCCAGACCCGATGATACGAAGCATTTCCCTTTCCCATTCATCTTTCAGATCTCCCCACAGACCATACCCTCCATTACCTTCTTTGATTTTCCGTACGCCTTCTGTGCTTGCAACATATTCTTCACAATATTTGTACAAAACTTCCATTTCATCGAGGATAATGGTATGGTATTTCTCATGCAGCACATCAAAGTTCTTTCTGTTGCACAAAAGCTTATTGACCTGTTTAAACTCTGCCCAGTCGAAAATTGGTTGATTCGGAACATTGTTAAGGCCAGAAATTCCGGTTTTTCCAAAAGCCAGATAATATGGCTTTTCCATTTTTATCGCGACAGGGGTCTTTCCAAGACCACCCTGCCCATAAATCATAATTACGAGTCCTTCCAGAGAGCGTGTTACACGAGATATCTGTGGATTTAAAAGATCATTTAAAGTTATTGCTGCCATCGTTCGTATCCTCCAAGATTACATATTCATAAATTTCGGTAAAGTTCTGCCCTGAGCTATTGCTGGCTTGACTGCAGATGTAGCGCCACCAGTCTTCTTGGCTAGTTCCAGCTGTTCTTTGTCCTTCTTCAGACGCAGATCTCTTTCTACTAAGCCTGCTCTAATAGCCTCGGTACTAAAGGATTTCGGATCATCTTCGTCGTATGGATTCGCTTGGTCGAATACGATTTCAGAAATTCTCTTGGAAGATTTTTTTACGATGTCTCCACCCATAGCCATATGGATAACGTTTTCTTTTATTTCATTACGATTGATTGGCATGCCCGCAAGCAGTACAGTCTGTCCAATACTTACCATATCTTTGAAGTCTTCAGCGATCGTTTCAGAGATGTAGGCGTCCATTGGCTCTACTCCTTTGTATGTCGGAATATACAGTTTTACTTTCAGGCGACCAGTCGCTTCCCCCTGAACAGTAAACTCATCGATCACCGACTGCACATAAGCTTCAATTTCCATTCTCGCTATCGGTTCATATTTTGTCGGATCTGTAATTCTAGTGAAGAAAGATGCGCTATAACGCACATTCTCATGAACCATGAGATCTTCTTTCCCTACATAGGAATTTGGCTGAACCTGAACGCTCTTACAGCGAACTCTATCTGCGGCATCCTCACCTACTTCAGCAATGGACTTATACTCGTTCATCACTGTCAGTACGTTCGGATATGCTTTACTTGCTTCACCATTCTTGGTGAACTCACTTACGTATACATTTACAGTTACAAAATCCAAATCGTTTAATTTAAAAACGACATAGCCTCTGATTACATTTTTATTGTTTTTATCAGTTATAAGCTCAAGCGCTTTTTCTGATAAAATTCCTTCTACTTCTAAATTTGCATCTGCATTTCTTAATTTTGTTTCGTTCATGTAAAATCCCTTTCATGCGTTAATTTGCGAAAATTTCTCCTCGTACTCGTAGTATTTCGGGTCGTTATTGACGTCCAGAAATTTTTCAAAATACTTATCCAGTTTTGCGCTGAGCGCTGAATAGCTTGAACCGCAACAAGGGGATTTATGTCTTTGAGTTGTATCTTCTGATAAATCAGAATAGTTAAATATGTTACGACACTTATGACACCGATATTTCATTTGCCACACCTCCGTTCATACGGAAGCAGACATTATTTTTCATAACTTATAACTCGCTCAACATGTCCTCAGACATATTGTCAACGTCCGAATCTGATATAGACTCGGCAATTAGGCCGGAAACTAACTTAAATGTAAAATTCTTATGTTTGTATGCTTTAAATTTTTCTCTATTTTCAATTCTTACCACTACGCCTTCTCTTATATGTGTTCCGCCTATCGGATCAGGGCCGTCATAGTATTTCTCCACTCTTTCCATGAGATCTTCCCATGTTGTGAATGTAAAGGTTTCAAATAAAGGAACACATTTGACGCCCATCTGTTCACAACGAAGTCTCATAAGCCAGTCAGGATACTCTACAACGTACCCATCTTCATTTGTCATAGTCATACGGTATACATAGATGTCATTTTTTCCTTTTTCACAGCCGTAGGAGAATTCCATTGTGTCTCCATAGAGCTTTTTAATTTCTTTGTCTTTCAGTTTTGAGTTGCTCACACTTCCCATTATCGGTGTATTTTCATTGATGTATCCTACGATTTCGTAATATACACATTCTCCTTTTTCCAGTTTGTTACTAAAGAAATCATGATACGGCTTGCGAAATGCATTCGTTCCATAATATCCACTGACATCATCAAACTGAGTTAAAATAACTCTTCGGGTACCGGAAACGGTTTTCCATTCACGGATTTCTTTTGGTTTGATTCTCAGTAAATGGTTATACCAATGATTTTTCTGAATGATTTCCTGTGTAAATTGGGTGCGAGCACTTGTTCCGTGCATTTTGAGAGTAATCGTACATTTGTCACCAGGTTTGAACGCGGCTTGATTATAAGCAAGCTGTTCAGTATCTATGTGCTCTTTAAATAATGGGAATGAAATTTGAGTTTTTTGCTTTGCCTTATTCGATTTATGATTAGATGTGTTTGCACGATGATTCCGTTTCGGAATATACTTTTTGCAAATCTCTGTGCCATTGAGAGTAGAAATCTTATCTCCTACGCTGAGCGTACTCACGTCCACATATGGAGCCAGCGTTTCAATTGGGAGAATCAGTCCTTCAGATTTCTCACCTCGTAATTTAATAGCCTTAATGTTTCTTTTATCAGGGTCCATATATCCACCGATATTGTTCCCCTCTTCATCTTTTTTCCGTAGAAGGTTATTATTATCTGCATAAACTTCATCCAGCTGTCCATCTACGGGAAAAAAGATTACTTTCTGTCCTTCCTGATAACTCAGGTCTACGATAATATTGTTACCAAAGACTTCAACACATTGAAGCCTGTCTGCATTGGAATGTTTTCGGAGTCCATGCAGCTCCGTTACATATCCGCAGTACACTTAACCCTCCGGAACAACCTCGTCAACCGAAACGATATCAGCTGCACAACCATAAGTCTTTATTAACGCAGATCGTGCATCTTTTTCGTTTACAGCTTTAACGAAATTAGTTCTTGTGACAGGATGAAATTTGTTTGCCTTTTTATCAACCCATGTAATTTTATAGGATTTCATTTTGCTTCTCCTTTACCTGTAAATTTTCTGTTTCATATTTTGTGTAATTCACACCGCGGAATCTCATTTCAGGATTTTCAAATGGACAAAGAGGATTCCATTCGTCTCTGTGCTTTTCTGAGCAATAATAACTGACATCCATGAATGTTGGCTCAAGATTACAATGTGTGGTTACACCGAATTTACGCTGCATTTCCGTTGTATACGGACATCTACAACATTCTGCCATTATTCCTCGACCTCTAGCAACTGTTTAAATTTACTTGCTATTGTTGAATTATTACGTTTGGTTTTAGATAGTTCCTGAACTGTGTTGTTTAAACTATCTTGTGCGTCATTAATTTCAGATATGGTACTATCTATTTCTGTATTAATAGATTCCAATCGATTAATTGTATTGTTAATGATATCCAATGCCGCATCAGATCATTATACTTTTGTTCTACAAATGATTTCTTTAACATCTTTGTACTCCTGTCATTTCAATAAACTCTTCTTCTGTAATAATTGGAATACCAAGCTGTTTTGCCTTTTGATTTTTGCTTGATGTACTATTGGGATCATTATTAATTAGGTAACTGGTCTTTCCGGTAATCGAACTGCTGACTTTTCCGTTTGCATCCTCGATCGCTTTCTGGAGCAGCTGCCGATTTGAGAAATGTTTCAACGATCCAGTAATCACAAAAAATTTCCCTTCTAAGGAGTGATTCACCTGCATTACTTCTTCTTTGATCCATCTCATTTGACTTACGAGTTTTCTATAGTCGTCAGTATTTACAGTGTGATACCAATTCAGCAGATTCTCATTTAAAACATCACCGAACCCCTCCAGCGTTTTAAAATTGAAATTATTTTCTACTGCTGACTGATATTTTTCAAAGTCTCCTTTGAAGTAATTGGAGATTAACTTTGCCTGCTTTTTACCGATTCCTAAAATACCCAAAGAAGTAATGAACTGATCTAAGGTCACATCTCTGCTCTTCTCAATAGAATCAAGCATTTTATTTACTGATGTCCGTCCCATTCCCGGGATCTTCATCAAAGCATTTACAGCTTTCGTATTCTCTTTAAGATCATAAATGTCGCTGAAGCTTCTCACCCAACCATTGTCAATCAACTTTTTGAGTGTTTCTTCTGACAGACCATTTATGTTCATACACGGTCTCGATACGAAGTGTGCCAACCGTGCAATAAGCTTCGCTCTACAATTCGGATTCGTGCAATAAATTGTTTCACTTTCCTTGTCTTTTCTCGTTTCGACAGGTGCTCCACATTCAGGGCACGTTTCAGGAATTATATAAGTTCCACTCTTTGTCAAGTTCTCTGCAATTTGAGGGATGATCATATTTGCTTTATAAACAGTAATCTCATCACCTAATCCCAGGGAGAGCTGTTTTACATAAGTCACATTATGCAACGATGCTCTTTCAACTGTGGTTCCTTCCAACTCAACAGGATCAAAAACTGCTACCGGATTTATCAACCCAGTACGAGAAGTGTTCCATTCTATGTTCAATAGCGTTGTAGGAGCCACCTCATCGGCCCATTTGAATGCCATTGAATGTCTTGGAAACTTATCGGTCTTTCCTAATGAATCACCATAAGCGATATCGTTTAACCTAAGAACCAAACCATCAGTCGGAATTTCCTGTGTTGCTACATGGCTTTTGAAATATTCAAACACATCATCAAATATGTCCCCACATACTTTCTGGTGTTCTACTACTTCAAATCCTTGCTCTTTAAGAAATTCATAAGCTTCGATTACGGTTGCTTTCTGAGGCGTTACCAGCTCAAATGCTATAAAACGCACATTTCGCTTTGCAACGATTTCGCTATTCAGTTGTCTCACTGTGCCTGCGCACAAATTTCTGGGATTTTTATATTGGAGAGAACTCTCCTGATTGATCTTTTCGAACTCTGGGTAACCGAGAACGGCTTCCCCTCTGACAATTACTATATCACACTTTGTAGATATTGTCAACGGAATATTTGAAAACTTTTTCACATTATTTGTAATTAGTTCTCCTACAATTCCATTTCCTCTGGTAACGCCTTTTTCCAGCTTGCCGTTAACATACGTCAACACGACTGTAAGCCCGTCAAGTTTCCATGACATGACACCGATCCGAGATCCCAACCATGATTTTAAGGCTGCAGAATCTTTTGTTTTATCCAATGACAGCATGGGACTTGGATGCTTTTCTTTTGGAAGCTCACTTATAACTTCATAACCCACCTGATGCGTGGGACTGTTAGACATAACAATCCCTGATGCATCTTCCAGGAGAATAAGCTCGTCATAAAGGACATCATACTCTCTATTTGACATAATTTCTCTTGATTCCTGATAATAGGCTTTACCGGCAGCGTTAAGCAGAGGAATTATTTCCTTCATTCTGCTTATCTTATCCATCATTTACCTCTCTTTTTAGTCTTTGTTTCCTTTTCTTTCTCTTCTGCTGCAATCTGAGCCAGTTTGTTATCAAGCTTTCTCATAGTGCTTCTCCAACGAGACATTTCCGTGTGAGCAGCTCTGTTACTGCCAAAATTAGACTCCCAGATACCGAGAGAAGCATTATAATTCTTCCGGTCTCCAGACTCTAACTTAACTGCTGTTTTCTTAGCATCGTATGTATACGTTTTCCCCTCTTCTGCTCTCTTAGCAAAATGAGCAGCTCTGGCAGCAGCTTTCTCCTGTTTCAATTTCTTGTTGATCTCTCTGTGCCCAGAAAGCTTGTACTGCTCGCATCTCTTCTTATTCTTTCCAATTTTAGACATATTCTGTCCTCCCTATGTTTTTATTTGTAAAGCCTTACGGCAATTTACCTACTTAATAAAGTTTTTAACTCTGTGATAATAAGTTTCTCTGGGAACGTGTAAACGGTTATTAAATCTTTTGCGTACGAAACTCCTACACAACCAGCAAAAATTGCTGCGACCAAAAATAATATAGGCAAAACCTCCAACTCCAGTTTATCGAGCTTTATTCCAATGATTACACACGCTATAACTATTACTACACAAAGTACAATATAGAAAATATTTAATGCAATTTCATACCTTGTATACTTCTGGAACAATTCCTGCAAATATGGAGTCATATTTTTAGATAACCAATCAATAGCTACTCCCAAACGATTGCTTAAGTCGTTTAGCAACTTAATAATCTCATCACTCATATTCTTTCTCCATCTCTTTTAGCCTCGATTCTGCCTCTTCTCTTGTAAGGAAAACTGTGTCTCCTATATTTTTTAAATCCTCTAAACGTATTTTATGCTCATCAATGTCATAATCTAAATCATCAAAATCGTATATTTCATATACGGTGGTACCAATAGGAACCGGTAATATGATCATCCTTCCTTCTTCTTCTGCGTCTTCATATTCACAAAGCTTAACGATATGTTTGCTCAAAGAGTCGGATTCACCTATTACTGTTACCCATCCTTCTTTTTTATGTCTACGTGTCAGTCTTTCCATTATTCTTGCTCCTTCACTTTTCCAATTAAGTATCCAATACAGTGTAATATCTCATTTCTCGATTTTTCTTTAATTAAAGAATTTAAAAATTCTTCCATGTTCGATTCTTCTTTTACTTGTTCATTAATATCAACTTTGCCTGTTTTCGCTAATTCTATAAGCTCATCTATGTTCTCTGGCCAATTATCCCAATTGCATAAGGCTGCCCCATGTTTTGTATTATTGTAACTCAGCACACAAGTTTCGCACTGTCTTTTGTCGCATGTCGCTATTACACAGTTGCTTATCCACTCCACAAATTTTCTTGCGGTCATTTCCTTCTCACCTAGAATATCCGATGCTTCACAAAATTCATATTCATGTGGATTGATACTATGTACAACAATAGTATTTTTACCATCTGTTTCCAAAGTACAGGGGATTCCAAACTGAATGGGATCTAAATCTTCACGTCCGATCCATCGATATCCCTGTTTCCTGCATTCTTCCAGAATATTCTCATACTCTTCATGATTTCTTATTAATATTGTTTTATTTACAAGATCAATCATTGCTTTTTTCCTCCAAGTAGATCATTCCTCTTTTAGCAACCAGCTTCTCCGGATTGAATACACAAGCCGGGGTAACCCCATAACTGTAGTGCACATTGCTACCGTTCAGACTACCGTCCGGATACACGTGGCGAACGATGTTACCGTCCCCGGTGTCTGTGATATACCAAGGTGTGCAAGTCCACATCCATTCAGGAAGTAGCGGAACGTGCTTACGGTACTTTCTGTATTCATCACAACTCAGGATGAAAACTCTATCTGTGACTGTGCCGTAACGGTCATTTCCGTTATCAGCTACCATGTCAACCTCATGAGGAATAAGATTATCCTCACCTAACACAGGAAGCAGTTCATTGAGCAGCTTTCTACGCAGGCTTGACTTTGCGTAGTTGTCACATCCGCCATCATCAAAGCTATACTTTTTGTTGTTCCAAGCAGATGCCATGATTGCCAGAACACCGCCATCCACGTTGTTGTCAAGGACGATCCATTCGTAATTTGTAAACATAAAATGACTTCCTGGTGCTAATCCTTTAATATTGATCATGTTGATCATGTCTTCACCTTCCTCTAACCTAAATTTAACTTCTCCATCATCAGATATATAAAAATCAAACCATCCATCTGATGTTTTACGAAAGCCCACCCTATAATTCCCCTTTTACAATCCGTTCATTAACATTTGCCACAAACGAATTAATTTGCTTATAGTCAGGTAAATCCGGCAATTCAGTTTTTGCTACAATATCGTTAAATCTGTTTTCGTAATCACTAAGGATGTCATAAAATTCTGGTTTCACCTGGTTATCTTCTGTGATGTACTTGTTGTCGCGGATTTCCATAAGAAAATCATGTTCAGCTTCTCTATAAGTTATGATTTCTCCTTTTTCCAAGATATCAATACACGTCAAGTAGAGCCGGATTAAGTGCATCATATGTTTACCAATTTTATCGTGTTCAATAGCATGTTTATTTCTTTTGCCTATCTTATTGTATTGCTTAACAGTAGTCTGCATTTCATTCCACATTCCGAGATAATCTCGAATAGGATAATGATGCAACACTATGTCCATATAAATTTCCGTTTCCCAGTCTTCGCGATCAGATTTATCTATGTAAAGCTTTATACTATCTTCCGGGAATTCTGTGTATCGACCAATGAAATTTTCTTGCATCATCTGCAAAGTCTGTAGAATATGTTTTTCCAGATCAGATTGATCCATTCCGTTTGTCGTTAACTGTTTAAGTCTATAAAGCTGCTGAATAGCATACTCTATAAAAGAACGAATAACTTTTTGGGAAAGGAATAACTCTTTCTTTTCTAACAACTCTTTTCCCACCGGACTCACATAGAGATAGTGCTCCGGTTTAAGCCCCAACAGTTCAATTACATTAGGATTGCAATTAAGAAGCAATGCCACCATTTTATTGAAAGAATAGATCGTAGTATCTGTAGGATTGTTGCAGACCTGCTCAAATCCGTTCCCGAGGAGGATTTCCTCTTTAGAGTTAAGAGCGCATCCTCTAATATCCAGATCTGAGCATGGTTTATTCGTCCCATAGGCATGGCTACCACCTAATCCAAGAAGAATGATATTGCTACCAAGATGAGGATCATTCTTAAGAAAGTTGTACCGTTCACTCACCAGCTCTCTTTTTATTTCATTCAATGTCATTTTCTCTTCCTCACATTATAATTCTTCTACTACCATCCAGTCATTTCTTGCAATAAAGTCAAATGTATACGCTACATCCTTTGTCTCTCTGATATCTATTTCTGTTCCGTCTTTGCAATGAATCATAATTGTGTTACTATCATCAGACCAATACCAGTAACCACTCCATTCAGGTAACTTGATTTTCTTACCTTTACGCAAATATCCGTATGCTTCGTTAAACTCCATACTGTCCCACGCTGGATTACTGCCATTATGCGACAGCATATCTTCAATGGTATATCGCATTTTCGTACAAGCACATGCTTCTGCATTATGAATCTGCATAACCATTATATTTCCTTTTTCCAGTGCTTTCATGGAAAACTCAGTACGAAGCTCTTCTTCTTTGTTTACGAACTCTAATAATTTTTCGAGTTTTTCTTTTGCTGAAAGTGCCATATTATTTTCCTCCATAAACTTCTACATATCTTTCCGGCAACGGCATCCAAGCAATTACCTTACTCATAACTTTCATCTTCCGTCCTCTTGTGCCATATGAGTACCAGTCAAGTTCCTCATCTTTTTCATTTGTCCATCTCCATCTTTGAAAGTGGGCAATGAATATCTTTTCATCTTTAGTTTGTACCAATACAAATTCAGATTTCTCTATCGTGCAGCGTCCATCAATAGAACTTTCCACCACTCGTGGTAGGCCATCCCTGCAAGGTGTCCACGCTCTCTCCATTGTAATCACTCCTTATAGTTCTGCTAATGAAGTATAGAAATTAATAGGTTCACCTGTTTCTTTATTCACTCCGTTCCCAGTTACCTGCACCTCATACAAAACCCCGAAATCATCCTCAAATTCTTTAACAACAAACTGCACAGTTCCCTTGAAACTGCGGATAACAGTCGCCAGTCCTGGATGTTCTTTTAAAAGCTCGGTAAAGTCTGGATTATACTCCAGTACTTCATTTAATAAAAACACACCAACCATACCAGAGTCTATGCAGAAATCCCCCAGTTCCTCTGTAGTATCTATGTTGTATGTAGTACATTCACAGTCTCCATAGAGAGTATCTCGTGACATAGACTGATTAATGCCTAGAATAGACATGTTTTCTCCATAGTCACAAACATCCCAATCATTCTGTTCTTCTGTGCATTTGGTAATATAACAAGGATCGGTAATCAAAATGTCTCCATCAAATTTCATTGGCTCACTGTCTACATATTTTTGATAGTCAAAACAAAAATTTTCAAGCTGTTTAAGATTTGGGAAAAATGTATTGTATATCCATTTCTTAAATTCAAATAACGCATTTGAATTTTTGTTCTTATTTGCATAAAATTTTACTTTAATTTCTACCGCATGAAATTTCCCCGTCTGAATATCCTCAATAATGTCCCTGCCTAATTCATCTTCACTATTAAAATATCCCTGTTCTTCCAGCATCTTAATCAGCCTAGCGATCTTATCCTGTTTTTCTTTTTCTTTCTGAATCGCCCAATTCTTGTCCATTGCTTACATCTCCCATATAATTTTATGCAGCCCTTCTCCGTTACGCAGAACCTTACATGGAACAGATTTAATCTTATCCACCAAAAGGTTATACTCTCCGGACATCTCTTCCAAGTAAAGTCTAGTAAGTTCTTTTTCGTACTTCTCTTTATTCAATATAATATCCAACATTTCATCTGTAACACGTCCATCATCTTGACGTACACCTAATAAGCTTGAAAATAATTCGCCAAAATCCATATCTACTCTCCATATCTTTTTATCAAACTGCCTATCTTCGATAACCAATATCCTCTATCATTTCTTTTCATCCTTTCTTCCTATATGAAATAATACGTATACCAGATAAACTATCATTAAAGGCAATAACAAGAAAGCAAGTAAAACAGTACAAATAAGACAACCTGCTTTATTCATTTCAGTTTTTTCATATATCCTTGCGGGATGTAAAATAATATCTGCCAACTTTAAAAAATCAGAAAAATCATATACGTTCCAGTGTTCCAAAATAACACAACAAACTGCGCTCCATAAGACAAGTATCACGACACAAAGAAATATTACAGCTATTATCATTTTCTCTCCTCTACTTCTATTTTCTTTTTACCCAAACGAATCTTGAAAGGTGCTTTACAACTTGGACAATCACAATATGAATTTCCGTTTCGGATCAAATTATTCACATGACCACCAGAGACCATTGTGAAAAATACGTTACAAGAAGGACATTTTACTTCCACTTCGTTTCACTCCTTTATTTTCTGACCACAATATTTACAGTAACCGGCTATAAGGTCTGCATATCCCAATATACTATTACAACATGGGCATTTTTTACTCTTCCCTTTTTTTAACACCCGTTTAGCTTTCTGTTTCTCCATAGCTTTCTCACACTGCTCTACAGTACCTATCTGTTTATATTTTTCCCATAGAGCAGCATCCTCATAAGTAAGGACTCTTGCATATAAAGACTTGTCTGGTCTCTTCAATTTATTCTCTATAGAATTAATCAATCTCTTGAGGGTAAAATTTTGCCCCATAAGTTTTCTCCATCGCTGATCTAAAACAGAGTATTGCTTAAGGGTATTCAGCTGTACTCTCAGTAAAGCAAGTTCCCTTTTCTCATCCTCTGTGTCAGCTTCGTACTCACGATCTCTTAAAATTTCATCAATCTTTTTTACTGCGTTATCTGACTTTTTACTCATACCGAAAAACTCCTTTGTTCGCATTTATCTTTATATCCCTGCACAATCTCTTCCAGTGTACGGGGCTTATAATTTATATAAGGTAACATAGCTCCTACATTGTACATTTCGCATGGAATCTGATAAATCTCCGTCATCTGTCTTTTAATGGATTCCATAAGGTTCCACTCTACTCCATTATGAACATGCCCATAAAGATGAATCCATCCATAATGATGCTTGTTATAACAGGGAATAGGATAATGAGAAAGAACGATCTTTTTCCCTTTTTCTACTTCTAGCTCTTTATAATCTACGATTTCCATAAAACGTGTTCGCAGTTCTGGATTCTTTAATAGTTTTAAATCATGATTTCCCTTGATCAAATGGATATTCCCGTTAAGCTGATTAAATATTTCCAAAGTTTTTACAGATCCGTACCAACTAATATCTCCCAATAAATAAACATCATCGTCTATTCCCACTGTGCTGTTCCATCCATTAATGATGTACTCATCATGTTTTTCAATTGTAGCAAAAGGCCGGTTGTCAAATGCTAAAGCATTGACGTGACCAAAGTGCAAATCAGAAATAAAGAAATTCATATTGTTCCTCCATTGTTGATTTCTTCTAGCATGTTATTTGTCGGGTTATATTTATATGGAAGTCCATTCGGAGCATAGTAAGCAGAAGGTGTAGTTGAATCATTGCTCATATTCATTGAACCATTCCACCAGTATACGATTCCGGTTGTAACATCTTTTGTACCCATGTAATTTCATAGACCTCTCAATCAATTTCCGAAAAGATAATTTTATGGGAGCAGTTTTGTACCCATGTAATTTCATAGACCTCTCAACCGTCCTTCCGGACACAGCCTACAGAAGCGTAGTTTTGTATCCATGTAATTTTATAGACCTCTCAATCCTCAATTCACACGGATTTTTTACATGGATTTTAGTGAGTCCAATAGCTCACTCTTCGGCGTCAAAATACACCGCGTTATTTCTAACGTTTCAAGCTACCCTTTCGGCAATACCATAGTATTCCCTTGCTTCCTGCTTGCTTTTCTCTGTTACTTGTCCAGTTTCCATCCAAAGAGTAGTCATCGCAATATTTCTTGCAGCATTAAAGTCAGCATTAAATCCGTGTTTATACTTCATATGACTGCTACAGTTTTCATTTGCACACTCAAATACCGACTGAGATTTTCTTTGTCCCGGTTCATATGATCCACATATACTACACATCTGAGATGTATAACAAGGATTTACTTTTCTGACCACAATCCCATATTTGGCTGCTTTATACGTAATATATTGCTGCAGTTTGTAATAACTCCAATTTCGTAAGATGAATTCACTCGTATCGTAGCCGGTCAAATTCTCAACATTGATATACTTGGCATGATGCCTTATTGCAAAATCTACCACTCTTTTACTTACCATATGACAGTAAGTTTCTACGAAATGAGCTTCCGATTTCCCCACACGATCAAGAGATCGCAATTTTTTCTTTCTTCCATGTCCTCCGGATGTATTTCGTAAAGATTTCTGTAATCTTTTTCTTTGTCTCTGCATCTTAGTTCTCACGCGCAAGAAATCATCTGCATTACCAATTGCTTCTCTTTCATAGAGATTGTTATTCAACGCGCACATTGCCGGAACTGCAATGCCCATATCTACACCAACTATCGTTTCCTCGTCTAATTCCATTGTCTGTTTTGGAATTGCCATAGAGAGATTTAAAATAATCTTATTCCCAGATATCTGTATACTACTTCCGCGATAATCATATTCTCCTGAATACACCTTTAATAAAGTAGATTTTAATTCGTCTCTATTTTTCCCGTGTCCCAAATTTATTCTAAACCGAGCTATTGAAGCTGGATTTTTTCCTGTCTTTGTGTTATCTCCACCATAATTCACATACATCTTGCAATCTGAGTCGTTTACATGTTCACAAAGTTCCTCAAACGAATCATAATCATGATCGAAACAGAAATGAGTTTTAGCGATTGTAAATGGCGAATCCAGTTTGTAATTTGTTAGTGTTACCTTCCCCTCAAGAAGTCCTGCCTTAACCAAATCTTTAATTTCTGCTGTGAGTTGTTGGTTGAATGCAGTGCCATATGACTTGAGAATAGATGTGATATCTGTATCGTCGAATAAACTTCCTTTTGAACTGCCTGTCTTATGATATGCATAATTGATCGTATCAGATATGAATTTGAATTTCTCTTTTAAAGTTTCCATACAATCCACCCTATGTAACCGCATTTCTGAAAAGATCCATGATAGAATGTAATTTTTTCTTCGAGCCTCTTCTTCCATTGCTGTTCGAACGAGATTATATGTATAATCGTTGACCATTTTCTGAGTGATTTCTCCACCCGAATCTATAATTTCTATTCTTTCCTTATATGTACTAATACGGGTATCTATTTTAGACTTTTCTGCTTTTCCTTTAACAGCAGTCCTCTTCTTAATAAGATATTCTATTTTGTTTTCAAAGTCCGTTTTGATAAAACTGCGAACCCTTTTGTTCCATTCCTTTCGATCACTAAATTCCGGAATGAGAGTATATTTTCTTGTAATTATTACTTTATCGTCATCCATTGGAGGATACCTCTCTTTTTTGGTTTATTTGCTTTGTAAGCATGTAATTTTATATTACTCTAAATCGGTGCCGATGATAGTCAATAGCGTATTTATACTTCGTAAGTATGTAATTTTATATGAGTCTAAACCTCAGCTGATTCACGCTGAGATATACGTTAAGCTTTGTAAGTATGTAATTTTATATGGGTCTAAACCGGGACTACTTGAATCTCACAGCATTCTTGAGCTTTGTAAGTATGTAATTTTATATAGGTCTAAACCCTCAAATCTTCACACACTCCTTCGTACTATCTTACATACTCTTTAGTGAGTATTTTCATCTCACTCTTCGGATGCAAAGTCACCCGAGTCTTTCGACTTTACTTTTTCTTTTGTATATCCTATAATTATTATTGCCCCAGGACGCTCCAAGCTGAGTTAACCATCATGGGGCAATATATCAACAAACTCAAGGAGGTGTGCGCGATTATCTTGTTCTTGCATCTTTTGTTCTTTCACTTCTTATGATACTCGTGTCACCGTCTCAACTTGGATCGTCAACCTGTTTATTTAAAAACATCCATGTTTGTCTCCTTTACAAAATTCCTTGCATCGCATATAATATTTCATGTCCCTGGGGGAATATCTGACGTTAGGCCAAAAAGCGAGGTGTGCTTAGGAACATTTGCACGAATTTAATGGAGGTTACTATTATTTTCGTTTGCGATTTTTGGATTAATGAAACTCTTACCCGCTGTCTCTACCGTTGTCATGATTCCCCTGCACTTTTCCCTGGCAATGCAAGGAAGGTCAATAAGCTACTCTAATTCTCTGAAGCAGAATTCATCTCCATTGGAATCTTTAATGGTTCCTACAATTCCAATTGAGGTAGGAATGAATTCATATGTGAACTGTCCACCAATCGCACCCGATTCACATCGGCGCTCTCTTATCCACTGATCAATTTTTTCTTGTTCATCTTCTGCAATATAAAAGCCCTTTTGCAACTGCATTTGCAGGTCTTTGATTTCTTTTTTCAAAGCCGTTACTTCTTCATCTTTGTCATACTCTTCTCGAAGCTCTCTGACTGCTTTTGCCATAAAAGCTAAACGGCTTTTATAAAAAGTAATCCTGTTTTCAAGAAATTCCAGACACTGTTTCTCTGTTAGCTCCATATTCTTCACTCCTCTCTTTTTGTGAAGCGATATCAGCTCGATGCAGCATCATAATTTTCTCAAACATCTCTTCTCCTAGAAGTTTTTTATCTTTTTCTTTTGCTTGTTCCGATTGACTCCAAGCCAAGAAGGGATGCATGTGGTAATAAATGTAATTAGAAACATTGATTAAAGATCGTGGAGTACATATTCCCCAATAGAGTAAGAATATGTCATACGCTCCAACACAGTGATGCTGATAATAATGACATACTCCATGCTCATCTGTTATGCGAGTCTTCATTTTTCCTATGTCATGGAATAAAGCTGCCATGAGAAGTTCTGCATCAGTGACTCCCCACTTATAAAGATTTGCTTGGGTTCTTATTTGATGTTCTCCCAATGTAAACTGGTGATGTGGGTTATTCTGTTCAAAACTTTCCATTTTTTCAACAAAAGCATCGTCAAAGGAATATTGTTTACGAAGTTCATTAGACCCATAAAAAACTTCCACTGAAATATAATCCCATCCTTCACTACCATGAGGCGGCTGAAAGCCGGTATACATTCTCCATATTACTTCTTCTGGAACCACATCATCGCGTTCTCGATTCCTTCTGAGACATTCTTCATAAGGAAGAATCAGCAGCTGGCAAATCTTTTGACATTGAATAAACTGTAGTCCTCTTAATACATGAATCCGGTTTTTCTTTTTTAGATTTGTTGCGTCATAGACCACATTCTTGCCTTCTGTCAAAGCAGCTTTCGCCCTATGAAACATTGTAGTAAACACTTTTTCATGGTTCTCAGATGTCTGAGTATTTACTCCACGAGACTCAAACAGTTCTTCTCGGACAATATTCGAAGACAATATCACAGTTTCATTCTCTGAAGTCTTTGCATATTCTTTTGCCCAGGTAGACTTCCCGGAACCGGGTAAGCCTACCATCATAATAAATTTAGGCATCTTCTTCTGTCTCCTTATCGAAGAATTCCTCCAGAGTTTCACCTTTCTGCTGCTTAGATTTAATGCGATCCACCACTTTGTCTACACCAGCACAGATCATTTTTGTTCCATAAGTACAAGCCACACTCAGAACAATACTGGCACCAACCGCTTTTGTCAGATCTACCATCATACTTTTATTCTTATTAACTGTTTCCATAACTTTTTCTTTAATGTTCATCTCTGTTTCCTCCCTTAACCTTCCAGTTCTTCCAGCATTTTCTTCAGTTCATCAGTAGACTTAGACTCAAGAGCTTCGTCATCTTTCTTAGCCAGCAGAGCTTTAATTTTCTCAGCCTGAACCTTCCGATCTCTTGCTACTAATCGCTCGACAGCCTCTGCCTGCTTTACACTTACGATATATCGCACAATAGCGATCTTATTCTCCAAAACTGTATCTTCTTCAGATTTAACAGCTAAAAGACTTTCTTCTTTGCTCTGTTTTACCTGCGCATTGAGAGCTTTAAAAATAGAGTCCAGATCTGTTAATTTAAGATCCCAAAGATCCTCTACTGTGCAAACTCCCTTAAACGGGAATCTGAATTTTTTACGAGTTGCCTGTTCAAAAATAGCTGCTGTTTCCATAGTTATCCTCCTTAAAATTTGATTTTCAAAATACGCTCTGTCTGTCCTTTTACTTTTACGATCAATTCATTTCTCTTGGTGGAAGAAAATCCAAGTCCAGACAACTGATCTTCTGCATCCTCAACACTTAACTTTGCACCAAGAGCTTCCAGAACATGTCTATGCTTCATAAATTCTTCTTTCAGATACTCATTGAAAATACCGTTCGGAGTTTCCGGATTGACACATTCTTTCAGCATAAACATATAATGTTTATTTCCTTGTCCTGTCTGTTCATCCCAATAATTCGGAGAATAACAAATAACACTGACCGGAACGAACTGGTTTGTTTTAATGTTCCAGATTTCCTTTGAGGAATTTCCAACTGACGGAATTAGCTCTTTAATAGAGAATTCTCCTCTGTCGTTTAAAGTTACTTCTGCAACATTAACTATTTCTTTCGACCTCATCTTTTTAGAATAATCAAAAGAATAAATCGTTCCATCAAATTCAATCTCTGCACGGAAGCCTTTGTTAGCAAAGCCGCTAAACTGTTTTACAAAAAACTGATAAACGCCTGGTTTCATCCTCTTACGATCTGGCCAAGTAATATTTTCAACAGCTACTCGACCATTAGGAGAAATAATGTCTACATCGAGCTGACCTCCCGCCAAAGTCTTCTCCGGCTTTCTGTAGTGTCCATAGTAAATTTCTTTTCTCTCTGGTTCAATTGCGTGAGCATCAAGATCACAATTACTTTTGCTACATGTGACCCATAAATCTTCGGTTCACTTGTATCGACTTCTGAATATTTTCCTAAGTGAAATCCCTCTTTCGGTGAAAAAATTACCTGATATGTTTGTGCAGGCAGAACATCGTATACCTTCAAACTATCTCCGTAAAAATCATACTGTTCACCTGTGTTTACGATCTTCATTATCAAATCCTCCCTTGAATATCGTACATAGCTTTGACACCATGTACGATCAAATAAATTATTCTGCTACTAGATCACTTGCATCAATAATAGCTGCTGCAGATCCTGTCCCTTGCACCTTCGGTACATCTCCATTCCACTTATCGATCTTCTGTTTCTCGATCAGCTCTGGAGTCAGACTCTCTGCGATCTTCTTATTTGCTTCTGCTTCCGCTTCCGCACTAATGCGTTTGGCCTCAGCTTTACCTTCTGCAGCAATTTTAGCCTGTTCTGCTTCAATGGAAGCCTTCTCTTTTTCCTGCTCAGCAGCGATAAGAGCTACTTCTTTATCCTTATCTGCCTGGACTTTAGCAGTCTTCGCCTCAATATTGGCAAGCTCCAGCTCCTGCTGTGCATTTACCTTCTTCTGAATAGCTGCCTGAGTCTCCTCATCGGTAGAAATAGAAGTGAAGTTAACTGTATCGATAATAATTCCATACGGCTCAAACTTCTGTTTCAGATATACGTCCAAAGCCTCATTAAGCTCCTGACGTTTATCTCCGAATACGTCTGTTACTGGATATTTTGCAGTTACTTCCTGTGTCCATGCTTTAATTTTCGGTTTGATAAACGTATCTTTGACCGTCTTACCAGACTGTCCTTTAAATCTGGTGAATACTTCCGCAAGGCGAGATTCGTCAAAAAGATACGAAAATTCCAGATCTACAACCAGAGATTTTCCATCAGAAGTCGGAGTTTTAAAGCTCTCATCTTTCGGTGAGTCTCCTTTATCTTCCGATGTAAGGTATGACTGTTCAATACCAATTGAATATAACGTTACTTTCTTTGTTGGAGATACAAGATTCCATCCCTGATCAAGAAGTTCTCCATCAACACCACCAGTCATAGTGTATACAACACCGCGATATCCAGTCGGAACTCTGACCGAACATTTCCACACACAAACTAAAGCTATAAAGATAATCACCGCAAAAGCGATACCGCCTACTTTCCCTTTTTTCATTCTTCGTGTTTCTCCTTTTTATCTTCTCTGTTCATTTCCTCAAATGCATCCTTGGCTATTCGATAGATGAATCTACCAATGGGATAGAGCAAAAATGCGCAGAGGAACCATAATGTTACTGCTGCAAGCAGTATTAAAAATACCAGTACCGGGTTCATACTTTCACCTCCGGCTCGTCTCGTTGTCTTTTCACTTTCTACTTGCTCCTTTCTGTGATATAATGGCTACGAATGCATAAGCGATTGTAGATATCACATTACAATTCCGTTGCACGGGTGTGCATTTGGATACCTCCATGTGAAGAACAGGTGGAATGAAGCCCACCTAAAAGAATTAGGAGGTGGTTATTAATGAATAGGAAAATGTATTTATTAATTTCCTTGATCGTGATGATTCTAGCTGCATGGCTCATTGGAAGTTCAGTGCTTAACAAGAACACGAAAACTTTCCACATCGCTATTACTCGTCTCGGTTTTGAAATGTCGGCTGAGTTTTTTAGCACGGCAAATCAATCTCATTAACTACATTCTTTGAAGTTCAACCTTTCTTTTCCATATTTTTTCTCACCTAGCCTGGTGTCTCCTCCATCAGACTAGGTTTTTGCATTTGTAGCCATTTCTCACTTGCTCCTTTCTTGGTTTTGTGTTATACTTAAAATGGGTAATTTTAAAATTTTCATCCGCTACGATGTTAAAAAAATAATAATTACCGCAATTTTAGTATCAATTGAACATGAGTCGGATCTTCCAAAACAATTCCAAAGTCTTTTTCTACCTGTTCTTGTAAGAACGGTAGTACGTAATGTTTCTGGTAAACGACTCTGTATTTCTCGCTAACTTTAGCAATCAGATCTTCTATATTTAAGGGTAAATAATTTTCACTTACTTCCCTTTCCCAGTTAGACACATAACGATACTTCATCAAAAAATGAATCAATTTTTTCTGAGAAGATATCGGTCCCCAGATGTTAGTGAAATCTTCCATTTGATTCCTATACCCGTGGATAAACAATTTCAGTAAATCTTGTGGATCTGCCGCTCGTTCTGTCTCTTCGCTTGTGCAAAGATCTCTTATGACCAGGTATTTAAATCCTGTAGAAAAAACGAAACTCCAAAACTGCTCTATACCTTCTTCTGTTTGATAGGAATATACTTCGTGGATTACACTAGACAACAGCAACGCTGTTCTGGACGAATCGATAAGACTTAATACTCTATCGATATGACTTGAAAAATGGATTTCTGGATTACTTTCTCTTGCTCGGAATATCATATCTTCATTAATGTCGTAACCAATTAATCGTATTCCGAGGTCGCGTGATTGGATCTCCTTAAGTAATTGACCATCCGCACATCCATAATCCAGTAAAGTGCAAATTTTATCTTGCAACACAGGAAGAAAAAAGAGCTTATCTTCTAAAGACTTTTTCATCCCGCTGTTATATGAATTGTAATCTAGTATTGGTGTCATCGAGTACCTCCCCTGATTACCATCCAGAAGAATACAGCTACGATTATTAACCCTATCAATATTTTCATTTCTGTATTTCCTTTCTGTGATTCCGGAGAGTGGGATTCGAACCCACACGCATTCCCTTTCTTATTTTTTCCCCGGAGTGTGTAATATAACTTTGTGCGCACGTTTCGCTTTTTGCCTTGCCTTTTCCACTGAGCCGCTATCGATATCACGACTCCAGCATAAGCTACTAAGCAAAGATACCTTTTCCCATATCTTCTTCCCTTGGCCTTCGGCTGTCTGATACAGGATGCAGCTGACGGGATTTGAACCCGTATGGCTCTAAGCCAGAGGATTTTAAGTCCACCGCGTATGCCTGTTCCGCCACAGCTGCTTGTAAAAGCCGCTCTTATGCTATATAATGTTTTTATCTTATATGATTAAGGG
>ERZ1026964.47-NODE-47-length-32503-cov-6.321006_pt1 | contig 32503 bp, 27 predicted proteins | sample MGYA00519565_ERZ1026964 | MGnify/ENA primary metagenome ERZ1026964 (study PRJEB26926, sample SAMN06164476) | human gut metagenome | biome: ENVO:00009003; feature: ENVO:2100002; material: ENVO:00002003 | host: Homo sapiens | place: USA | collected 2012 ...
ACACTATGGTTGGGATGAGTTCAGCAGCTACCTCATTTTTGTGGTATGCTCCATTGTCATGGGTGCAATCTATCTCAATCTGCAAATGGTATTCAGACAACTCCTTTCACCAACAATAGAGAAGTGCTTTATGAGATTTGAGTGTTACCGCAATAAGGCTGTGGTGGTTGAAACTTCAATAGTACACTCGGAACTTGCCGAAAGTACTATAAATTCAGACCCCGTCATTTCTAAACCGGATCCCGAAATTGAAATCGAAACTACATCTGACACAGAAGAAGTTTCTATTCTTTCATGTCCTGAACTTAACGAAGACGTGGCTGAACTTCCAAAAGAAGACGCCACACCTTCTAGCATCAATAATATATCTATCGAATCCAATCAGCCAACAGAATATGAGGTGTTCCGAGCCAACGCTATGGCAGAGAAAGAGCGAGCATCACAAGAAAAGTTAGATAAGGTTCTCACATATACGAAACAGAACTTGGTTCTCTATCTTAGCGAAACTGACCTCAATCGCCTATGTGGATATATTACGGAATACTATTTCTCTGATTCTCTACCCAAAGTTGAACAGATAAAGGTTGATGCTCAATTAAAAACCATTGACATCATGCACTTTGGCTGGAACATCGGCAAGGCATTCGGTAAACCACGCCTACAGACTGCCACATTTATAAAAAGAGTATTTGCTCATATCCTCCGTGATTCGGAAATATCCACCATTGAGCGCAAAATGTCGCACACGGAATCTGAGTGCAAGATTAAACTGGATAGAAAGATTGCATGAATATAACCCTATATAAATACTATTTGATAAAAGTAAGGTCTATATTTTGTTCTATTATCATCAGAATAATGCCTATTAAAATTCCTACTACAATCTCTGATATCAAGCATTTTCGAGAATCATCAGAGGAAGATTCTTGCTTTGCAATTTTTGCTATATTTTTAGCTATCACGACTTTCGGAATATAGAATCTAACAGGAGTCCAAAGAGAAAAAACAATCAATAGAATGCCTATAAATAGGAACAAGGTAGAATCAAATTGCCATATCCTTATATTATTATAAATCATATATATTGCCAACGTAGATATAGCAACTCCAGTAATCCTTATGCAATGAATAAGCAAAAGGACTATTAAAGAGAATATCGCTAGTATATATTCACCACATACTGCTAAAATAGCTGATGTCGAATTTGCAGAAGCCGATTCTATTTCTGCACTACACGATGTTAAAAAGAGTAAGAGTGAAAATACCAATAAATATTTAATATTCCCTATTTTATAAATGATATTATCCATAATGGCAAACTTTGTTTATTTGCAAAAATACAGAAAAACTACCAATTAGAATGTTACATCCTAATATTTATCATTGTATTCCACATTTTTCCTTGAAAAACTCTTCTTTCTAAGCTACAACTATCATAATTGACACCAGTAATCACTGATTATCTGTTTATTATCAATAAATTATCACTACCAATCACCATCAAAAAGTTATTCATCAGTTATATTTTGGTGAATGATTCCACCATTGAAACACCTGTTTCCTTTGCCGTCGAACAATTAAAAACGAGCGACGTATGCAAAAAGAAACAGTAACATTTGATAAGCTGCCCGAAGCGGTAGGTTATCTAACCGAACAGGTCATTGAGTTAAAAAGGATGGTGTCGGAACTTCAACCACCAGCATCAGACAAACATGTGTTGATTGAAATTGAGGATGCTTGCCGTATCATCAGAAAAGCCAAGCCTACCATTTATACCTTGGTACGCAAAGGGCTACTTCCTGCCTATAAGAAAGGTAAGAAGCTCTACTTCTACGAGGACGAACTTCTGGCTTGGATTGAGAACGGGCGTAGAAAGACTTCCGAGCAAACATACGAGGAGATGCTGGCAAATATGCAAAGCGGTGTCCGTCATAAGCCCAAATCATCCGTGAAACTTTAATGATTGTGACTATGGATACATCTTCTATTAATCCGGCATCCATCATTGATGAAGCGGTTGATTTAAGTATGCGACTGACGGGTACTGATTTTCCTGTCAGCATATTCCCGTCAAAAATCCAACGCATCATCAGTGAGGTTCACGAATGCCATAACTACCCGACTGACTACATTGCCGCAGCTATCCTTACGGCAATAGCAGTCGGCATTGGCAACACTCATCTTGCTCAAATCAAGCAAGGCTGGATAGAGAGTCCTATCCTGTATATGGCATTGATTGGAAGACCGGGAGCGAATAAAAGCCATCCGCTCAGTTTTGCAATGAAACCGTTTCTTGATTACGACTATCAACAGAATCAAGTCTTTGAAAAAGCACTTGCAAAGTATGATGAACTGATGAGTATGAGCCGCAAAGAACGCACAGAAAGCGGTGAAGAGCAATTTCCACAGGAACCTGTCCGTAAACGCTTCTTGATTTCGGATGTAACACCTGAGGGATTAAGTCTGATTCATGCACAAAATAAACGTGGTTTGTGCTTATGGGCTGATGAATTGTCCGCTTGGTTCAAGAACTTCAACCGTTACAACAACGGTTCAGAAGAACAGTTCTGGTTGTCGGTGTTCAGTGCCAAGACCACTATATCCGACCGCAAGAATGCCAAGAGTTCCATCTTCATCAAGCGACCGTATATCTCTGTCATCGGTACTATCCAAAAAAAGATTCTCAGTGAACTGGCTAAAGGCGAACGCTCCAGTAATGGATTTATCGACCGCATTCTGTTTGTAATGCCCAATCTGCAACAGAAAGCACGTTGGAATGACAAGGAACTGCCGGAGAATATCGAACAAGAATGGAATGCCATTATTGATAAGCTGATACAACAAGAGTACGCTCTCAATGAATTTGGAGAGATAGAACCGCATATTCTTTTTTTCACGGAGGAAGCCAAAAGACGGCTTTATGAATGGCAGCACCACTTCTCAGAGTTGTGTGACCGAGAGACAAACGACACCATTGTGAGTATCTATTGTAAGTTGGAAATATACATCATCCGCTTCTGCTTGATTATCCAATTAGCCCGATGGACTTGCGGAGAGTGTGATAAAACCTATATCGACCTGTTGACGGTGGAACGAGCCATTAAACTGACGGAGTATTTCAAGGAATCCGCATTGAGCGTTCAAAACATACTCAATGAAAATGCACTCAACAGCCAACAACAGGCGATAGTCAATCTGCTTCCTCCAGCCTTTACAACTGCCCAAGCTATACAGATAGCCGAGCAGAACGGAATGAAGGAGCGCACGTTTCAACGCTTTCTCAATGACAATATCGGGATATTGTTCCGAAAAGAGAAACATGGAGAATATTCAAAGATTAACCCGTGACATTTTTGTCGGTTTTGACACTTTCCTACCGAAAATGACAATAACGACAAAAGTGACACACCTAAAAAGAAACATACAATGAGTACACATAGATTCATATTAGAACCCTACAAAGGTATCAGCACTCGGCATACTTGCCCGAACTGTCACCGTCAAAGATGCTTTTCCAAGTACATTGATACAGAGAAGCAAATCCAATTCCCAAAGTATGTAGGACGTTGTGACCATGAGCAGAAATGCGGTTATCACTTCACGCCTCGTGATTACTTTGAGCAGAATCCGTCAGAAAAAGATAAGCTCGCAGAGAATAGTTTCAGAAACTATGCACCTATAAAAGAGATACAACCAATAGCCACATCCTACATAGATTTGGATATAGTCAACCAATCATTGCGTGGCTATCCTACGAACAAGTTGTTTCAATTTCTATCGGCTCAGTTCGGAGAAACAGAAACATTAAAACTCATGAAGAAATACAAGGTTGGTACATCCAAATATTGGGACGGTGCAACCGTATTCTGGCAGACGGACAATCAGAATAAAGTCCGCACGGGTAAGATAATGCTTTACAATTCCGAAACTGGCAAGCGGATAAAAGAGCCATACAATCATGTCACATGGGTACACTCCGTACTGCACAAAGGCGATTATAATCTGAAGCAATGTTTCTTCGGAGAGCATCTGCTTTCTGAAGACAAAAGCCGTCCTGTTGCACTGGTCGAAAGCGAGAAAACGGCACTCGTTGCCTCCTACTATCTACCGCAATTCCTATGGATAGCATCCGGTGGAAAGAACGGTTGCTTCAATGCCAACAGCCTATCCGTTCTGGCTGGAAGAACCGTTGTATTATTTCCCGATTTGGGAGCGACAGACTATTGGCAGAGCAAAATCGGTTTGATGAAAAGATATGGAATTGAAGTGCAGATGTTCGATTATCTGGAAGCCCATGCCAACGAAAAAGAGCGAAAAGAGGGATACGACATAGCCGATTATCTGCTCAAAGTGAAGCCCGACGAAGCCATCCTTCAGCAGATGATTAAGAGAAATCCTGTCTTAAAAACACTGATAGAGACATTCGGTTTGAAGCTCGTCAGCGTACAACAAGGCACTCCACGACCGAAGGTTTCACCACCTAAGAAACGAGGATTCAGACTTTGGACTTAGGGAGAGAAATCGAGACTTTTTTACTGTAGCAAGTTAATGTCGGTGTATTACATTTCCCGACCACTTGCTCCTCAAAAAGTCAGAGGAGGCAGCTCCCGATGGTCACAAATTATTCACTAAAAACAATTCACATGGAAAAGAAATATACAATAACACTCCGGCTGTCATATCAGCAACACGCATGGCTTGGTGCGCTTTGCAGACGGAGTAAGCAAACCCAAAGCGAAGTCATCCGTTCGCTCATCGAGAACGGTTCAGTTCGTGAACGAATCACGCAAGAGCATATTCACATCATCCGGCAACTGATTGGTGAAAGTACCAATCTCAATCAGTTGGCAAGACAAGCGAACACCTACGGTTTCTTTGCTGTTGCGGACAGATGCGAAGAAATGGCTCAGCACATTAATCAACTTATAAAACAGCTGAAAGATGATAGGTAAACAGACTAAAGGGACATCGTTCGGTGGATGCGTCCGCTATGTCCTCAAAGAGGAAAAATCCAAACTATTGGAAGCGGTCGGAATAGAAGGGACACCCGAACAGATGGCAGAGCAATTTGAGCTACAAGCCTTACTCAACGACAAGGTAAAGAATATTGTCGGACACACTTCGCTCAACTTCTCACCGGAAGACAGTGCAAGATTAAAGTCCGATGATGCTTTGATGCTGAGCATAGCACACGACTATATGAAACTGATGGGTATTGAAAACACGCAATACATCATTGCCCGGCATATCGACCGTGAGCATCCGCATTGTCATATCGTTTTCAACCGAGTGGATAATAACGGCAAGACGATTAGCGACAAGAACGATTTCCGTAGGAATGAGAAAGTCTGCAAAATGCTGACCGCCAAATATCGCTTGCACTTTGCCAATGGTAAAGACCATATCAAAGAGGAACGCTTGCGCCCCTACGACAAGGCAAAGCACGAGATATACAAGGCATTGAAAGAAGAACTGCCCAAAGCTCATAGTTGGGAAGACTTGAAAGATGCGCTTGCCGACCGTGACATTGATATGAAATTCAAGGTCAGCCGGACTACACGAGAAATACAAGGTGTCAAATTTGAACATAACGGCTTTTCTTTTTCCGGTTCAAAAGTAGGTCGAGAGTTCAGCTACTTGAATATCGACAACCGACTGGAAGAGAATGCTTGTGCATCCTTGTTGGAGTCAGCCAAACAGAAACTCAGAGAACAGAAAGAAGAGGTACAGCCAAGCGTTTCCCATTCCGATGATGGCTTTGGCATCAGTCTCGGTTTGCTAAACGGGAACTCGTCCTACGATGCCACTGCCGCAGAAGAAGCAGAGTTCAATCGCCTGATGAAAAAGAAAAAGACTAAGCGCAAGCGAGGCTTTCATTTATAATCCATTATTATTAACATCTTAAATTCAATTATTTATGGTACAAAAAGATTTAATTCTTGATTTCAATCTCTACTTGTGTGAGAAATTTGGCTACAGAGAAAGCTGTAGCGTGATGCCACATGCCAACGGCTTTTGTATGGACATTCGGGAACGTGACTTAGACTGCTATATCCGCTTCTGGGAGTATAGCTGTGGAAGAGGCAACTTCCCCGACTGGTCTATCATCATTGTGCGTAGTAACTTCAAGGAGAACCAAGAAGAAAACCTGAAAGACTTGGCTCGGTTCTTCAAGGAGTACATGCCACGCTACGGTTACAAATACCTCTGCACCGAAGATGATGACTACAAGTATTATCAGACACTTGGCTTAAAGTGTATCATGGACGGTTTTTGTCCCAATTATGCATTAGCACTAAAGGATTTGAATGTCTGAGACATGGTTTTAGAGTTAAGGAGGGGATTTTTCCTCTCCTTTTCTTTTTCGATGTGCCCTAATGAGCTGATTCCTCTATTATGAATGTTGGCAATAAAAGTGTTATTACTACATTTCTCATAATATATGCAATGATTGAGAGCGAAGAAATTACTGTATCAGGTTACTTCGCTCTACATATTACATCATTTCCCCAACGACTTAAAGACCTTCGCAATACAACGCTTTTTCTGTTCCATATTGGGATGAACATATAAGTCTAAAGTGGTCGAAATATTGGAATGTCCTAACAATACACTAACGGTCTTGTAATCACAGCCAGCTTCTATACAACGAGTGGCAAAGCTATGGCGCAGGCCATGATATTTCAATTTGGGAATACCTAACTTCGCCATTAATTTGCCGTAATAATTACGGTAAGTACGAGGCTCGGTTGGATATTCATCATTAGTCAAAACATAGAAATCTTCATTAACGACCTTCTTCAGTGGTTTTACCATTGCAAGAAGGTCCTTTGTCATAGGAATTTTCCGACATGAGTTTTGTGTCTTGGGAGTGTTGATAACCAGCTCGGTATATTTCTCCGTCCCATTAATAATGTAAATCCGTTCAATTGTACGATTGACTGTTATCGTTCCCTCTGAAACATTGATGTCACTCCACTTCAAAGCGCAGACTTCCCCTATACGAAGTCCGGTACAAAGACTGATGTAGATACCCAGTCCAGCAAAGGAAAAATGACTTTGAATATGATTGAGTATTTTCTTGTGATTAGCAACCGATAGTACTTCCAATTCTTTGGTTGTTGAAGAAGACGGATATTTGATGTCCCACTCTTGATAATCCATCCATTCATTTTTTACGCCGAATTTCATAACCATTTTCAGTACAATCAAAATGTCTTTTACGGATTTCACATTCAGTCCATTCTCTATTTTCTGCAAAACAAATTCTTGCACAGCCTGTTCATGGAGTGTATCGCTTTCTCCAAAATTTGGAAGAATATGATTTTCCAAGATAAGCACATAAGCAGCCATTGTGGACTGCTTCACATAAGGTTGCTTGTACTCTTTCCATGCAACCGAGATTTCTCTAATTGTTTTCTGTCCCATAATCGTATATTAATATGTTGTACATATAATTAGAGAATAATAAATCCCAGATGTTCCCCATTTGAGATTTCCGGAGTTTAGTGGGGAGTGGAAAAAGTACTCATTGGGGGAAGTAGCGGATTTTGTAAAAGAACGAATTAGTACTGATAAACTCACTTTGACCACTTATGTTTCAACAGAAAATATGAGGTCTGATTTTGGTGGTATAAATCCAGCTATATCTATTCCCAACAACACCAATGTAATACACTATAAAAAAAGAGACGTGTTATTATCCAATATCCGTCCTTACTTGCGTAAAGTATGGTCAGCAAACTATGATGGAGGTTGTAGTGCGGATGTATTTGTATTTAGAGCTAAACATATTACTCCTTTTTTCTTGTATTACATAATAGCAAATGATACTTTCATTAATTACGTTATTTCTGGAGCTAAGGGTGTGAAAATGCCTCGTGGAGATAAAGAGCAGATGTTGAAATATACCTTCTCAATTCCAACTATGGAAGAACAGAATAAAATCAGCCACATACTGCATTTGTTGGACGATCGCATCTCTACCCAAAACAAAATCATTGAGGATTTGAAGAAACTAAAGTCTGCGATTTCAGAAAGACTTTTCAAAAGCGTAAAAGGTTCTACTGTTCTACTGTCTGATCTATGTGACATTGTTAAGGGTAAACAAATCAATGGGGAAAATCTCTCTGATAGTGGTAATTATTATGTAATGAATGGTGGTACAGAGCCATCTGGCTATTATGACAATTACAATGTAGAAGCCAGTACTATTTCAATAAGTGAGGGCGGAAACTCTTGTGGGTATGTACAATTCAACACCTCACCATTTTGGAGCGGTGGTCATTGTTATTCCATTCAAAACATTGCAGACAAGGTGGATAATATGTACTTGTACCATTATCTTAAATCGAATGAGGATGCCATAATGAAACTGCGTATAGGTTCTGGCTTACCCAATATTCAGAAGAAAGACTTGGCAATGTTCAAAATAATAGTACCAAAAATTGAGTGGCAAATAAAAATCTCAACTTTTCTGTCATCGCTTGAAAGAAAAGCCGAGATTGAAGAAAGAATACAGAATGTCATGCAGAAACAAAAGCTATATCTATTGCAACAGATGTTCATATAAACATCTGGGCAAGGAAATATTGCTTCTGCATGGTTAGCAATGTTAGTTTCCGCTGCTCATTAATGATGTACTCATCGTATGAGTGTAATATTTTTGCGACCAAAAGAATGTTATTGACATTCGAGGAATATGGTAATACATAGCTTTCTACATCCCCTTTGCCAATATTCATTTGGGCAGCACCTTGACCACAAGCAATCATACTATTTTCAAATCTTTGAGAAGATAAAATTTGATATAGAAACTCTTGATTTACATTTTTCGCAAGTTGTAACAAACCAACTCGTTGGTTGAGCAAATAGTCTCCATCCTTACAAAGAGAAACACGCCCAACATTACCCGTAAGAGAGATTAAAATATCTCCTTCTTTTAAAACTTGGTGGTCTTGTATATCGTTCGGCAAGTTGATTATGCAATTGTAATCTTCATCGTTTATATATCGCTCGCCAGACACATTTGTTATTGTGAGGATTTTCCATTTGCCCAGTGCATTATACTTGCCACTCTGGAATGCGTAACCATTTTTCAATGTCGCAATATTCGACAAGCATATAGTAGTTTCTAACAAATCTTTGCGTGCGAACAAATGTTTACTAATCGCAGACCTACAAAACAAACAATCCTTAATCAAGGGAATTGCACAGAAGATAGTTCGCAACAATAAGCCCAATGTTCGTTTGTCTGAGTGCGTAGAATGTAGTTCTTCCACCTTGCAAGAAAGTGATGTCTATGAGCATGGCACATATCCAGTATATGGTGCAAACGGCATCGTTGGCTACCTTGATAATTATAACACAGAGGGTGAAGCCGTTTATATTATCAAAGATGGTTCTGGTGTCGGTAGTGTTTCTTATGCTACAGGCAAATGTTCTGCAACAGGAACTTTGAATACTTTGCAAGCTAAAGATGGCTATTCACTTCAATACCTCTATTATCTGCTGAAAGTGTTCAACTTTGAACCTTATAAGACAGGCATGGCTATACCTCACATATATTTCAAGGACTATGGTAAAGCCAAGATATTTTGCCCATCATATACAGAACAACTCCAATATGCTCGATTGTTGTCTGCAATAGAAAGCAAACTATCAGCAGAACAGAACATTAAAACAAACCTAACTTTGCAGAAGCAATACTTGCTCCGCCAGATGTTTATATGAACATTTGGCGAAGCAGATACTGCTTTTGTGATTCAAACATATTTCTTTGTTTTACAACAGCTTCCATACGTAATGATAATGCAGAAAAAACATTGGCTATTGTTCTGACTATTTGCATAGTTGGCAAAATGAACTCTTGATTTTGCGTTTCAGCAATATAATGTCTTTTATGTTCATCTGTTGATAAATCAAGAAATTTCAAAAACTCAAACGTATAACGCAAGAGTTCTTTATTCTTTGCCGTTAGAATTTTGATGGCTGAAGATTTAACCTTAAATGGGAAGTCTACGTATTTGCAATCAAGAGTAAAGTCATCGAATATGATGCAATCTCCTTTGCCATATATACCTTCTTTTTCCGAAGTGTAACCCAAAACGAAGGCTTTGTTTGCTGTTAACACAGGAGTTCCTTCTTTTGTATATTCTGTATCTTCTACAATATATGATTGTGGTTGTTCATAACTAAGAACATCGCCAATCATTGCATTAAAACCTACACTTTTCCTTAGTTTTCCAAAGACCTCGTTTCTAATTCCCTTGATTAGGGACTGTAACTTGTCAATGATTTTGTTTTGAGTGACGATGCGCTCATCTATCAACGACAATAACTCTGCTATCTTTTGTTGCTCAACATCGGATGGAACTGATACTTGAATTTTACGAACTTCATTTGCCGAAATTTCTAAAAAGGTTGACCCACAAGACTTCCTGATTAAATCTTTCTTCTTTGTTTGTATCAGGTAATAGAGATAATCAACATTGCATTTTTTAGATACAAGAGATTGAAAACCTTGGTTTGTAGCACATTCTCTGAGAGATAATGAACATTCTCCAATTGTGGCACGAGAACTTAAAAGTATCGTATTGGGAGGCAAAAGCTTTGCACTGGAATTGTTTAGTCCGTCTTCTGTTATGGTACGCAAACTTGCATCAACGAATTTATTTTTACCTATCTCAGAAGGCGTAAACCATTGTATTTCTCCATCCCAATATGATTTTACTGTTGTATCGGGTGTTCCACCGCCTATAACATCTGCTAAATCGTTTATTGATTTTGTCTCCCACTCTCCGTTAAACTCCGGGAATCTCAAATGGGGAACATTGAGGATTTTTTTATCTTTATTATCTATTGCCATAGTTGTTATTATTTTGTAGGATTCAAGTCAAATGGAAGTAACGGAGTTTCATCATTTCCATCATTAAAACGGTCAAAATCCGATATGTATGATTTGTCTTGAATCAGTTTATATTTTTCATATTCGCAATAAGCCTTATCTCTTGCTTCCTCTTGTGTCACTTTTCCGGCTGTATCGCACGGCTCGTAATCCATCGTTGCAAGATATTGTTGAAGAAACTTCTTCCAATCATCCATAGTTGAAACAATATGACGTGCAGCACGTGATTCTGCCATATCAAGAAAAGCAGTTGTGATAAGATTCAACTGGGACAATTCAGAATCTGACAGGTAATTTTTTGCGACGATGGTATCAGACTTTTGCACTCTTCCGTCAGGAGCTTTCTTCCACGTGGTAAGTCCCATGTAAGGTTGCTCGGAATCAGCCCGTTGATAGATAATTTCCGCAGCCGTATGATGAGTAACGGCAAGGTGCATCATATTTTGTACCATCTTGAAGAACAACTTTGTGTCTTCTGATTTCGGGTCGTAATCCGCACTACATTCTGCATAAATGTCAGTTATCTTTTGGTAATATCTGCGCTCTGAGGTGCGTATTTCACGAATACGCTCAAGCAAATCGTCAAAATAGTCTTTCCCGAAATGTTTGCCCTGTTTTAGTCTCTCATCATCAAGGGCATATCCTTTAATGATAAACTCTTTCAACACTGAAGTAGCCCAAATGCGGAATTGAGTAGCTTGATAGCTGTTTACCCTATACCCCACTGCAACAATAGCATCGAGGTTGTAAAATAGCGGCATACGTTCCACTTCCCGGTCTCCTTCTGTTTGAACTATCCCAATTTTTCGGATAGTTGCCTCTTTGGAAAGTTCTCCTGTTTCGTAAATTTGTCCGAGATGATAATTTATGGTTCTGACATCAACCCCAAACAAGTCCGCCATCCTTTTTTGTGACATCCAGAATGTTTCGCTATTGAAAATGACTTCTACACGTGCCTCTCCTTGTGCTGTTTTATACAACAATATATTAGAACTTAGCGAATTATGCATAAGTTCAGCCATTGAGACAGATTGTGAGAAAAAGCCTCGTGCCTGTTGGACGAGCAACTTTTTGCCATCTGCATTTTCCGCAATAATCATACATGCCATACGAGAGAGTCGGAATATATTTACCTTGCGAAATGAGCCGTTTCCTATCTTGACCATATCAACCGCTTGGTTGAAATGCTCGTCCACATTCATTCCTTTTTCTCCGGCTACTTTAATGGCTTTATCTATGACTCGTTGAAATTTCCAATAAGCAGAATAACCCATCGCACCACAAAGGTCACGAGAACTCCAGTATTCATTCCCGTTTTCATCCTTGCGGCATATATTCTCAAATGAAGGTGTCATCTGAGGTATGTTGTCATTTTCACCCATTGCTATTACTTTTCTGAACTATTCTACCAGTCCCAATTCTTTCAGATACACTTCAATCTCTTTGTCGAGTTCAGCACGTTTGGCTTCCAACTCCTTTATCTCTGCCATTACAGCCTTTATGTCGATAGGTTCTTCCTCTTCAAAGGTATCAACGTAACGGGGAATATTCAGATTGTAATCATTCTCGGCTATTTCTTGAAGAGAGGCAAGGTGACTATACTTTTCTATTTCCTTGCGGTCACGATAAGTCTCGACAATCTTTTGGATATGCTGCTCGCGGAGCTTGTTCTGAGTCTTTACCTTTTCAAACTCCTTGCTTGCATCAATAAACAGAATATTGTCATCTTCTTTACGGCACTTCTTAAAAACAAGAATACAAGTCGGAATACTTGTGCCATAGAAAATATTTGCAGGTAATCCTATAATAGCATCCACATAGTTTTTCTTTTCTATAAGGAAACGCCGGATAACGCCCTCCGCATTTCCTCGGAATAGTACACCATGCGGAGCAACACAAGCCATTGTACCGCCCTCGTTCAAGTGATAAATCATGTGCAGGATAAAAGCATAATCGGCAGTCTTACGTGGTGCAAGCCTTCCTGCTTTGCTGAAACGATCATCAGTATTGAATTTGTCGGCAGCACTCCATTCTGCAGAGAACGGAGGATTTGCAACTACAGCATCAAACTGAGTATCACCAAACGCATCCCATTCAAGTGTATCACCATTCTCAATCTTGAAGTTGCTGAATCTGATGCCATGAAGCAACATATTCATTCGGGCAAGGTTATAAGTTGTAGGATTCTTTTCCTGTCCATAAATATCAACTGCATTTCCGATATTGGCAGCACGAAGAAGCAACGAGCCACTACCGCAAGTAGGGTCATATACATTGCGCAAACGCTGGTGTCCGATGGAAACAATTTCTGCTAAGATACGGCTGACCTCCTGCGGAGTATAGAACTCTCCAGCCTTTTTCCCGGCTCCTGCGGCAAATTGCGAAATCATATATTCGTAAGCATCACCCAAAATATCAATCTCCTGCGATGCCTCTACTCCGAAGTCTATATCATCTAATGCAAGAAGAACGTTACTAACGAGCGTGTTTTTATCGTCAGCTGTCTTGCCCAATTTAGGCGATGCCAAGTCTATATCCGAAAACAATCCGCCAAAATCCTCTTCACTATCCTGTCCCAACGTACTGTCTTCAATACGCTTCAATGAACGTTCGAGCATAGGCAAGATATTTTCTTTACGCTTGATAGCCTCAATTACTGACGAAAACAAAAATTTTGGTTCTATGAAATAACCAATATTCTCCAAGCATTGATTTTTCGCTTCTTCTTGTAGTTCAACCGCATCTGTATCATCCATTTCCCACAATTCCTTAAAGGTTATTTCATCATCCACCAAGGCATTGTTGGCATACTTCTCTATTTTCTCCGACAAGTACTTATAGAAGATGAAACCTAATGTAAAATACATAAAGTCGCTTGCCGACATATTACCACGCAAACGATTTGCAACCTCCCAAAGTTGGTCACGGAGTTTCTGCTGTAATTCTTCGCTCATATTATTTTAGTATTTCTTTTACTACTTGTTTGATTTTTACACACATATCACAAAGCCATGCACATCCATTATCCCAATTATCTTTATCATTCATATCCCCCATAGGATGAAGAATAAGGAAACGACTTGCCTTTTTATTTTCATCTAGTCGCCATTCTATTTCATTAGGATTTATAATCCCTAATATTTTAGATACCAATTCTTCATTTGACTTAAATCGGGTAATGATATCCTTGTCCTCATTAACATACAATCCTGCTGACAAACAATTATTTTTAGTATTTAATGTCATACAAAGATGATATGCTGATGATCCTAAACCTAGGTCATACCAATGCTGAGCTTGTGGTTTACGCAGCTTAAATTCCCTTATAAAGGCAGAGTGTTTTGGAGCTTCGTTGTTGAACTTTTCCCAAAATGCTAATTTCAAGTTTTCTGTTTCTGAAAGTGCTGCTGTCTTTTTCATTGCCTTTGCCCAAGTATTAGGTCGTTCTACAATATTGAACTTAGGTGCAGGTTCTGAATCATTGATTTTCCACAATTCTATTTCTATTAAGAAAAACTCGAACTTGTCATCCGTATGCTGATTTAACCATTCTATTGCTTGTTTATGCTCGTCACGTGCTTTTCTGACAATCCAAATTATTACTTCAGCTTCTTTACCTGAAGCATACGTTATGATTTTGCCAAGATGGTCATGATTTGTTTCCTCTAGCTGATTCTCAATGATTATCCGTCGTCCCGTCCCCTCCTCTGTCGCAAATAAATCAACACTGAAATCGCCTACATTGGATTCCTGTTCTTCAACGACTATATCAATACCTACAGCCTCGCTGAGAATTTCCAAATTCTCTTCTTTTGCAAGCCAAGGAGTAAAATCTTTGGCTTCATGTTTCCAGACAGAACGAAGGTCTGTTATCTGCTCCAGTTTACCTAATTTCATGATTGAATAACTTTTAATTATTCCCAATTAAACGTTTTTATAATACTACGCAATCTTTCCATAATTCTCGTCAAAGCCTTGCGAGTTTTGATAAGACCGAGATGCTTTTCTTTCAATGCCTTTTGTATAATCTCAGGCTGTTCTTTTTGCAAATAGTCATACTCTTTTATGTAAAGATTAAGCACTTCGGCAGAAATTTGTTCATCATTAGCCAAATCACTTACAGCCTTATTGCGTTCTGACACAATATATTGGTTCAAACGTTCCTCTAATTCATTTGTTCCATCTGCTCTATTGCGCCCATTCATGAAGTTTTCCTTGTCTTCATCTACATTCTTTTGAATAAAGCCGTCGATGAGTTTTGCTTTGCCTCGCATTCCAGCATCCTTAATCATTGTATCAAGGATATGCTTGCGCTTTTCTGAATAATCATCGCTATATGGGTCAAGTTCCGCAATGAGTTCAAGAATATACGCCACATTGATAATGTCACTATGCAGAAGTTCAAGACAGAAATCAATGTCTTCCAGCCCTTGATTATTCCCGTATGGGGCAGGATCTTCCGCAACAGTTGACGGTGTAGCAGGTGGATCAATAAACCCAACTGTAATATCAAGGTATTTACTCTTATAATCGTTAAACTGCTGTTCGGTCATACCGAGGTCTTCAGCATCCTCGCTGTAATCTTCGTATATCTGAACTTCTGCATGTTTACGAATAATGTCACGGAACGCAAGTACAAAATTCTTCTTGTCATTTTCACTTTGCAGAAGGTCTATACTACTTGGCGTTGGATATTTTTGCAGAAAATCTGTTGCCAAACTCTTGTACTCCTGCTTTACTTTTTCAAACGGAGGACGTACTATATCTTCAGGATTGTTGGAATTGCTAAACAGTTTTATAGACGTATCAACATTGTTTTTCAGGTCACGGAAGCATACGATTTTACCGAATCGTTTCTTCTCGTTCAACACTCGGTTGGTACGACTGAACGCTTGCAACAACCCGTGATATTCCATGTTCTTATCCACATAAAGCGTGTTCAGCTTTTTACTGTCAAAGCCTGTAAGGAACATTCCCACGACAAGACAAAGGTCAAGCGGTTTCATTTCCGCTTTCTTCTTTTTCATGCGCAGGTTGATATCATCATAATAAGCACGGAAATTCTCTGTGGTAAAAGATGTACCAAAGTTTTCATTATAATCATCCATAATGGATTGCAGTTCATCTGCTTCGCCCACATTTTCGCTGACATATTTTCCCGTGCCCATACCGGTCTGTTCATCATCTTGACTATTATTGGCTGCGTATGTAAATACTGCACCTATACGGATTTTAGGATTCAATGATTTGAAAATCTTGTAATAGCGGATAAGCATAGGAACAGACTGCACAGCAAACAATGCGTCAAACTCTCCATCAAATGTAGATTTATTAAAGTTGTTAAGGATAAATCTTGCTATCTCCTCCATACGAGCTTGGTTATCGTTATCTACAATCTCGTTACCGTGATAATACTCCACGAGGAAGCCGAGCACATTTTCATCAGCAATAGCATCTTTGATGAGATATTTATGAAGACAATTGCCGAAAATTTCTTTTGTCGTATGTCCATCCACTGCATTTTCAGTAAAGATAGGTGTTCCCGTAAAGCCAAAAATCTGGGCATTATCAAAGAACTTCATAATCTTTTTATGGCTATCCCCGAAATGACTACGGTGACACTCATCAAAAATCATCACGATGCGTGAATGACGGATAGCATCAATCTTACTGCTATACCAAGTCTTACTAACTGCCGCATTAAGTTTTTGAATGGTGGTTATGATGATTTTGGAATTGCTTTGAAGTCGCTTCACGAGTTCATCCGTATTGTCGGTACTATCCACTGCACCCGGTTCAAACGCCTCGTATTCCGATTGCGTCTGAGTATCGAGGTCATGACGGTCAACAACAAACATCACCTTATCCACATCATCCAATTCTGATACAAGTTGTGCGGCCTTGAATGAGGTCAATGTTTTTCCAGCACCTGTTGTATGCCAGATATAACCATTATCATTGGAGTTTTGTACACGATCCAAAATCTTCTCTACCGCATAGAATTGGTAAGGACGAAGTACCATCAAACACTTGTCACCCTCATGCAGCACGATATACTTTCCTATGATTTTGCCAAGTGTACATTTTTCCAAAAAGAATACAGCAAACTTATCCAATTCATTGAATGGATGATTGGCGGCATCTGTCCAGTTGAATGTGAACTTATACCCACTATTTGGATTATTGGCAAAATAGCGAGTGTTAACACCATTGGATATAACAAACAACTGGATATAATCAAACAATCCGTGAAACGAAGTCTTGTGATAACGCTGTATTTGATTGTATGCCTGTTTAAGTTCCACGCCACGACGTTTCAATTCAATCTGCACAAGTGGCAAACCATTAATTAGAATCGTCACATCATAACGGCATTTTTTACGTCCTTCCACCGTGATTTGGTTGGAAACCTGAAATTCATTCTGACACCACTGCTGCCTATTTAGAAATTCCACCCATATACGCTGTCCATCAGCCGTATCAAGCGGATATAAGTCACGGAGTTTCTTTGCCTTTTCAAAGCGAGTACCACCTTCAAGGTATATGAGAATCTTCTCAAACTCTTCTGTCGTAAATTCACTACGCCCATGTTCCTCTAAACGTTTGCGATTGTGAACCTCCAACTGTCGTTTAAAATTAGCATACATATTATCCTCTTCTACAATTTGGACATATTCATAGTCCATCTGTTGAAGAGTGGCTATCAATCCGGCTTCCAATGCCGCTTCACTTTGTGTTGACATATCCTTGCCTTATTATGAGTAGTTACTACTTATTTATCTTACCATTTAGTATCCTGATATTCAGCGCATTTTCAATCTTGCATAGAGTACAATTACATCCACTAAGACTACCGAATCGTTTTAAGCTCTATTGCAGTCTTTCTTTTTTATCGGTTATTAAATCCTTTAAATCAACCTGTAGAATCTCGGCAATCCGCTGAAGCGTTTCCAAATTAGGTTGAATCCTATTGCAAGCATAAGCATTGACCATGCTAAAACTTTTATCCAATTGTTTGGCTAACCATGTTTGAGAAATGCCTTTTTCCGAAAGCACAGCCTTTATTCTATTCAGTTTCATTCTTTGATACTATTTTATGATGCAAATATAGGGAATTATATTCGATAACCGGGATAATTTTTGTACTTTTGTGTTCTGAAAAACAGAATTCTGAGCAAAACATGATAAGGACATGTATGTATTTGATGAATACTTGAATGATAAAGATTTGGACAAGCGTGAGCGAGCCAAATTGTGGAGAACGTCCATAGGTTTGCAGGCTGTTGACAATCTGCGTGTATCCGATTTCCTCATTGAAACAGCTCGTAAACATATTGAGGGAGAAATATCAATGGATGAAGTAAGTCTATTGGTAGATGAACATTATAAAAATCTAAAAAAAATCCATATGTGACATTTAAGCCGATGCCAACCATATCAATTTGACATAAGACCAACGAAATATCCGTCAATTTTACCAGCTTATTTATTCAATGAGCCATAGGTATAAGATTTGCTACTATTTATGACGGAGTGATATTGCTCCCAATTAAAGATATATCGCCTATGGCAAAGATACACTTTTTAAACGTTGATGAAGGTGACTGCTCTATTATTCAGCATGATAATGGAAAGGTTACTATGATTGATATTTGTTGCGGAAACATTGTTGAGCAACAGTCCTCTGGTGTTACCTTTAGTACAGAGTCAGTCAATACTATCAAGGGAAACTTCAACATGAAAGCATATCCAACAAATCCTGTGGAATATATAAAAAGATGGCATATGTCAGACATCTTCAGATACATTCAGACTCACCCAGATATGGATCACATGGACGGCTTGAAGAATCTTGCAAACAGCAAGCTAATCATAAATTTCTGGGATACAACAAATACCAAAGAGCAAAGTTTTGATGAGTATGGTAATTGTGGACGTTATAAGAAAGAGGATTGGGACTGCTATCAACGGTTGCGCAAAAGTGAATATAATCCAAAATCTTTAACATTCTATGATGGGACTACCGCTAAATACTTTGCAGAGGATGATAATGGTGCATTATCTGATGACTACCTCAAGATACTCTCCCCAACGAAGGAACTAATAAAGGCAGCAGAGGCGGCAGGAGATTGGAACGACTCTTCCTATGTTATTCTCTATTGTATTCAAGGACGAAAACTTCTTTTCTGTGGAGACGCAGGAATGGGGACTATAAATCATTTACTTGAACACCATAAAGATGATATTGCCAACCTAGACGTGCTTATAGCTCCTCATCATGGCAGAGACAGTGACAAAGATTTTACTTTTTTGGATATTATGAATCCCAAACTCACACTAATTGGCAATGCGAAGTGCCAACATTTGGCTTACGACAAATGGAATAGTCGAGGGTTGGAGCACATTCAGAACAATCAAGGAGGAAACATCTTGATAGACATCCGCAATAATGGCGAAATGCATGTGAGTTGCTCTAACAAATCATTTGCGGATGCATATAACCAAGAATACTTCAACAAGGAAGAAGCACCCAAGGATTCAAATAATCCAGGTTATTGGTGTTTGTGTTATTATAAGGCAAATTAAAATATATGCGACAGGTTGACAAAGAGACAAAAGAAAAGCGTAACAAGGTTTATTATAGTAAGGCACGTATAAAACCTGCCTATATATTCCTCGTAGTCCCGATTTTTGTTGGATTAGCGATGGGAATAGATGAATTCCTTGAAACTAAGATGTGGGGCAAGGCATTGGTCTATGTCTTGTCATTGGGAACTATCAGTTCTGCACTATTTTTCTTGTTGCGCCTTGTGCTAAGAGACATTTCATTGGTATATCCTGGCAAAATTCTGTTTTGCAACAGGCTGAAGCCAACTATTGCGATGCTTTATGCTGACGACAATGAGTTTACAGAGGAAAACAAAACCGCTATACGAAAGAAAATTAAATGCAAAAAGGGAATAGACCTTCAGTCTATAAAAAACAAGACCTACAAGAACAATAAATATGCAAAGCGTGTAGATGAAGCTGTTAACTGGTTGTTGGATGTAACCAGATTCGATGATATACTGTTCGATTATAACTGCATTTATGGTTTTTATCGCAACCTAACTGCGGCAATATTTCTAGATGGTATTGTTTTGTTTACTCTTGCAGTTATCAACATTTGGGGCATGCCACTACCACTTGGACGTTTTTTCTTGTGGGGAGGAATCATCTGTGTTATAGTCTCATTTATTACCACATGGTTTGCATATACAAATGGTAGAAGATATGCAAAGAGACTATATAACGTCTTTCTGAATTTGGATGACGATAAGAATAATTACTAAAAAAGTTAAGCTATGGAACATATTATTAAGTATTATCCAGTGGGTAACGCTGATTGCACGTTGATTAAGTTAGATAACGGTAAGACCATAATTGTTGATTGCCAAATATTGGCTGATTTAACCGATAGTAATGGAAAACAAGTGATGTTTGATGTAAAGGCTGATTTGCTGAAAGAGTTGCATAAGGATGCCGCAGGACGTCCGTATGTTGACCTATTCATCAGCACTCACCCTCATGACGATCATTGCAAAGGATTTGCTGGAAACTTTTATCATGGTGATGTGGTTTATTATGATAAAAACAAAAACAAAGATGAAATTATCATAGAAGAATTGTGGATTACTCCTCGTGGCTTAAACAATGATTTATCTGCACCAGCAGAAGACATACGCAAAGAAGCAAAACGACGTAGAAAACTATACGATGATGACGAGAACTTCAATGGATCTAAAGGCAACTATTTGAGAATTATCGGATACGATAAAGACAAAGAGTTCGACAGCAGATATTGTTACGTTCCTGGCAAACTCGTAACAACTGTTCATGGGGCAAACTTATCTTGGTTAGAAATGTTCATTCATGCTCCATTTAAGGAAGATGTTGAGACTAGTAAGAAGTATGATGATAAGAATGCAACTTCTATCGTTGTGCAGTTTGGTTTTAAAATAGACGGATACACGGGTTACAAGAGCCGTGTGCTTATGGGCGGTGATGCTGAACACGAAATCTGGCAACACATACTTGAAAATAATACAGACGAGGAAAAATTAAAGTGGAATATTTTCCTCGCACCACATCATTGCTCTTGGTCATTCTTCAATGATTCAGACAACAAGGAGGAAATCAAACCATCTGCTGAGGCTATACTGGACAAACAGATTGGTAATTCTGCTCATGTTATCGCTTCTTCAAATGAAATCAAGGACGATAATAACAATCCCCCTTGCTACGAAGCTAAAGAGCAATATATAAAGAAACTGAAGTCTGGTTCTTCACATTTCCTTAATACTGCGACACATAGCAAATTGGGGAATATACCACAGCCCATTGTTTTTAAGATTACCGCAAACGGAAAAACTCTTAGAGAAATTTCTACAGTGGCGGGAGCATCATCTATTTCTAATCCTGCACCACGCGCTGGAAGATGACAACTTATAACCATAAAATAACAAATGGCTCTCCAATTAGAGGTGAACATCTAAAACTTCCGAGAGCCAAAGCTATCTATAAGACAGCCATAGCACATCCTTACACAAAAGATGTGCTGTGTTATGTCAATGGCAAGGGGGATGCCATTATCAAAATGCGTATGACGCATCTTGAAATTCCAGACGAGCCTATTTATAGAATATGTGATGAGGAGGAAATTGCAATTATTTGCCATCCTGAAGACATCAATATACCAGAAGTCTATGCACTAAGAAAAGATTTTCCAACGGAGCTTCCTCATTCAAATGCTAAGCCGTTTACACGGCCAGTATCATTATGTGTGTCAGATGTTGCATTTGCAGATATTCGACCACAGTTTAATGCGCACGATTTCTTAAATTCCATAAGACGTTGGTTTAGCTTGAATAGCATAAACAAATTACATGAGCCAAACCGTCCGTTAGAGGTGTTCTTTGGTTTTCAAGAGGTCTGCTGCATTTTGAATGAACGTTCTGACAACAATCCATACATTAAGTATTCAAAAAAGACGAAGTTTTCTTCTACATTGGAGTTTGTAGAGAGGAACAAAGCTACCCATTATTTGGTCGGTATTCCCACTGAAAAAATCCATGCAAGCAATTTTGTACGGATACCCCAAACGATGGGAGATTTGAAAGACGTTCAGTCAACAGGCCATTTCTCACTAACGGATAGTCTCTTAGCTGTTTTGACAAAAAGCATCGCAGGGAAGGCTACACTTCCGTTACTTATATTGATCTATGTCACTCAGACAAGCGAAGATAATAAAAAAACTTCACAAGAGTTGTTTCTCATAAAGACAGATTGCTTTCCCAAAGATATAGTACACAAAAAGAAAGTTCTTAGCAAGGATGCGTTTGAAAAATGGTTTCATGAATTGTCGGTAGAAGTGGTTCTTTTAGAATTCATGATCTCACGTTGTGGAAATGCCATCAATAATGGAATCGAAAACTGCTTCAATAAAGTGAGTGTTATCGGGACTGGCACACTTGGATCCGCAGTAATCGACCATTGGGTGAGACAAGGATGCTCTGAAGAAATCTATTTAATTGATTGTGACATATTGTTACCACATAATATTAGCCGTCATACGCTTGCCACTGACAAAGTGATGACCTCAAAGGTTCGTTCCATCAAAGATAGCTATCATGGCATCTTGTTTCAGAAAATAAATACCATAGACAGAAACTTTCTAACTTTAAGCCGAAATGATAAAGAGTGTCTTTTTAAGGGAACTGAGTTGGTAATGGATTTTAGCACATCCATAGCTGTTGAAAGGAAACTTGCAAATGATGAACGTACTTTCCGTAGATGCACCTCATTCTTGAACCCTAAGGGGGATGATGTCGTATTGCTAATAGAAGACAAGAACAGAATTTTTCGTCTCGACTTGTTGGAGATGGATTATTATCGTAATCTAATAGTGGATGAAAGGTTTGCTCATCATTTGGTACAGACAGAGACAGTCCGTACAAATACTTTCAGCTGTAGATCTGAATCAATGATACTTAACTATGAGAATGTACGTGTGCTGTCAGCAATCGTTTCTAAACAAATTAGAAAATATTATACGTTAGGGCAAGCTTTTTTGAGTATTTGGCACTTTGATACCGAAAACGGAACAGTGTCAAGTTTGCCGATGACAATAACAAATTGGCATTACGAAGTATTAGGCGATATTCAAATTTATATTTCCGATGCCGTAGAAAAGGAAATACAAGTAATGGCTGCCGCATCACCAGATAAGGAAACTGGAGGATGTTTGTTTGGCAGCTATGACCGCGACCATAATTGCATTTATGTATATTATATGGTTTCTGCTCCAGAGGACAGTATTCATAGTCCCGTATCGTTCGTTCGTGGATTTAAAGGATTAACTGCGGAATATGAAAGGATAACGAAATTGACATATCATCAAGTGCGATATTTGGGTGAGTGGCATTCCCATCCCAATACGCCTAACACTCCAAGTGAAACTGACAAAAAGCAGTTTGAAGAATTGAGGGAAGAACAGCAATCTCAGGATTTACCTTTTGTTCAGATAATACATGGTAGCAATGGATTATTCGTAACGGCAGTTATGTGAATCCCCAAATCGCAGAATTATGGCAATCTAAGAAGGTCAATCAAGGAATAATTCAAAAAGATCGTAATCATATGCAAAAATACAAAATATATTCGATTATGTTATTGCCTATCAGCTATTCGAAAAATCGAATAGCTGAATAATTGATTAGAATAAATCAGAAATTGAATCCATACAAATACATATGGATTCAATTTCTGATTAAGGCTACTCCATCAATTCCTGAATAATCCGCTGACTCTCTTTCTTATACTCCTTGCGGTCATACTCAAATACTCTACACATTCAACAGCTACACGGAGTACCTGTAGTTTTGTAAACTTGTGCCCATTTGTCTTTAGCCAACTCAAACCAATGAGGATGTTCATAATAGCTTCCAGCCTTACGAATGATACAATGCCCATAAGCGGCATAAAGAATCATTCGAGCCTTAAATACACGAGCCATTTGTTGGCGTCTCCAAAATTTGTTTCTTTTGTCCATCGTCTCTTTCCATTAAAGTTAGGATGAACAATGATGTTATTTTGGTGAGATTTAATGCATCCATAATAAATGTCTTATAAAATATGTTCAGTTAATACTATTCTTCTTCCTCCTCAAACCCTTCTGATGCATTAGCTATCAACGCTTTTCCTATCTCCATCTGTAGATATTTAGGAAGACGAAGCAGTTTTGCCATCAGCTGGCTATAAGTAAACTCTATTTTAGTATCAAATATAGGTTCTTCTTCAATGCTCGTACCAATTTTCTCAACGATTCCAGAATTCTCTATAAAATCGGAAAAGTCTGGCTTCTCAGGCCAATTTTCTATTGTTCCATCATAATTGATTCTTAGACGGATATAATCGCCACAATCATCTGATTCTGGGATTAAACCATTGGGAACATAATCGGCAATTCTGCATATCACCTTTTTGTCTTTATCAAGTAAGAAATAGGTTCCGCTATCACATACCTTGGCTTGAAAATACAAACTTCCATACTCTTGTTTCCAATTCAGGAGCTTATGAGTTTTCAAGTTAATCATAGCTGACCACATCCCCTTAGAGACCAAAGGATACTTGTTTTCATAAAGTTCACCCAACCAATTATCGGTATAACTACACAGCTCCTCATTGAATGGGAGGTATATCATAAGGTAATGAGCAACCTCATTCAAATCTTGCTCTCTGATTCCAACTAATATCTGCTTTGCCATAATGTCTTTATTTATAATTAAATGGTAGTCAATAAACTCAAATCAACATCAGGAATGATAACATCCGCAAGCTTATCTTCAACAAGGAATCCCATATAAAGCGGAATGGTGAGTATATCTCCCTCACGTCCTACATTATATTGACCCAACTTGATTGCATTTTTGACATGATACACATCCTTGTTCTTCAGAACCGTAGTCATGCTTTTTGCCTTTCCCGACTTTGCCTTGACTTCAAGGATAATGCATTCCCCTTTGAATCTTACCAAAAAGTCCAATTCAAGACCGCTATCCTTATGAAAGTAGTATAGCTTTTGCCCAGACTTGCATAAGAAATCAGCCATCAGATTCTCAAAGATAGCTCCCTTATATCCAAGAAGATTACCCTTCAAAATATCCGCCTGCGTGCCATAGTCGAGCATAGCCATAAGAATACCTATATCGGTAGTATATACCTTGAAACACTCTTTGATGGAATTACCCTCTAACGGCAGTTCCGTAATCTGCGTGTTATAGCATCTACGAACTATCCCGGCATCCTCCAACCATTGGATACTACCGATATATTGCGAAGAGCGTCCGCCCTTCTTGACGATGGAATACTGAAATTTCTTGTTCTCTTTGGCTAATTGTTTCGGAATAGATTCAAAACATTCACGGATGTTAGGTTTGTCCGCATCATCCGCATATTTAACCATATCCTCTTCGTATTCAGCAATAAGATTGCGCTGCGCCTTATATATAAGTTCGATATTCTTGGTTTCAAGGAAACAGTTCACCACTTCCGGCAGACCTCCAACAATGACATACCTGTACAACAGCTCCATCATTGCCTTGTGAATTCCATCTGGAACAGGCTGTTCATTTTCAAAGCATGATTTAACCGCATCAATAACCGCCTCGCCGATTCCATTTGCCCATAAGAACTCTTCAAAATCTAACGGATACATATCTATCACAGTTTCATATCCGACAGGAACAGAATCTTGTCCCTCCTCTTCGTTTTTCTTCCTGCTTTTGCCGTAGCCTTTCACACCTAAAAGAGAACCTGTAGCAATAATATCGAAACGCCCGTCTATATGGAATGACTTCAAGGCTGTCCTTGCCTCCTTGCATTCCTGAATCTCATCAAGAATAATACAGGTTTTCCCCTCAATGAAACGACTACCTTGAATCAAAGCAGAGAGGTTGAGAATAATGGTATCGACATCTATATTACCCGTAAAGGCAGACTTCTTATCCGGCTCAAGTATGAAGTTCATATAGACCACATTTTCATAATTTTCTCTTGCAAACTTCTGGACAATGTATGTCTTTCCGCATTGGCGGATACCTTTTATCACAAGAGGCTTTTTGTCCTCAGACTCTTTCCACTTAGCTAAATATGTTTCTATTTTCCTTTTAAGCATAGCGCAATCATATTCTTCCAATGGCAAAGTTACACTTTTTCCAGCGAACAACCGTCAAACTCATACATTTTTTCAAGCGAATAAATCACATATATCCACATTTATTCAAGCCAATCACATATTTTCACACAAAAAACTATCGCAACCCACAGAAATCCCAAGAAAACCACTACCTTTGCATTCAACAAGCGTTCTGTAACACACCTGCAGAAATGACCTATCAGTCAATACATTGAAACTGATAGTGGACATTCCATAAATGGGCTGGAGAGAGGCGGTACAACACGTATATGCAAAACGATGAAATACAACGGTTTGCATTTGTCCCCACATTCTGTGTATTTGTCAAAACAGAGGTTGTACCGATTAAAATGAATAGTCACTGATAATCAGTGATGTAAATATGCTGCATCGGGAAGTGATTCTTAAGAATTAATCAATTGATTATTAACAGCATACATTATCACCAGAATGATTCAAGCGAAAGAAACATACAAGGAAGAATTGAGTAAACACGTTGAAGGTATCTTCAAAAAGTATGTAAAGCCAGGACTCCACATCTGCGACATAGCAACAGGTGGAGGCAAGTCTTATACGATTGGAAAACTGACATGTGAATACTATCCTAAGCATTTTGACCGTATTGTTATTCTTTGCGTTCAAAACAAGTTGGTAGAAGGCATGAACCGAGAGATTGACAGGTTCATTGATTTGCAAGATAGTTTGATTAAAGAAGACCAAAAATTGGTTATTGAAAATAATACAGAGGTAATAAAAAAGGCTATTGATACTGATTCTTTCCGCAGATTCATCGAACAGATAGAACACAGAATCGGTGAGATGAAAACAGAAGGAAGCAATAATGAATTGAGATATGCCTGCAGTAAAATCAAAAAGACCTACGAAGGTGTTAAAAATTTGATTCTTACTCAGGGCAACAACAATAACGATTTTGTTCAAGCCCAGATAACCGAAGGAGAAACGAAACTCAGAAGAGACGTTAGAAATTTCTTTGAGTTATATAAAAAGGTATATAACCGACAGAAAAAAGGTCGTCGTTTAGACATTGGGAAAGTCCTGCGTGATTTTCCCTCTTTGGCAAAAGTTTACCCTCAGGTTGATTATAAAAAGAAAAAAGTTCTCCTAATGACCGTACATAAAGCAATGTACGGCATAGACCCTATTCTTGGTGAAAAAATCAGCCTTCATGACATTACAGAAAAAGAAAAGAAAACCCTGATTCTACTAGATGAATCAGACCAAGCCGCAATTGCAATGCGCAATGCTATCATTGATCAAGCTATAGAAAGTTCTAGAGGAAAAAATAGATTTTCAAAGGGCTACAATGGTTATCTTCAGTATAAGCAACTGATAGATATGGCAGAACATGTGTCAGACGAATATTATGGCAGCTTACTCGATGATTCTCTGAATAAAGCTAATAACATCATCTCAACAAATTGGGAGAAGACTCTAGGAAAGACAGAGCCATACAAGAACATTTTCTTGGGTGACATAGAAGAACTTGAGGACTATCGTCGAGGTGTATTTTTCTCTGGACCTGCTCTAAAACTCAATGTCTCTAAATCCAACGACAAATCACATTCCTTCATATGCTACAACAAAGGCGAGAAGCAGTTTAAGTTGCATCACGCAGAGGATAATATTGAATTAAAACAAAGATTTGACTACGTCGTGCCAATGAACAAATTCCTTTCGTTGATTGTAGGCAATACCACAGCCATTAAAGCTCAATTAAGCAAGGTAGTCAATGAGGCATTTCAAAAGAGTGTGGAAAAGTTCGAAAAAACAGAAGATGAACTTTCTGCGAACAAATTACCAAAGAACCACTATTTAGGTTATCCAACCCGAGAAAGAGAAATCCATACACTCTTCTCTCGTTTTGAGACAAACTCGGAATACCAATTTGAGCAACAGCTCTTTGAATTTATGACAAACAGAAAGAATCTGATTATCAATAAAAGAGAAGAGAAGTTAAAGCTGCCCGATTACTCCGTTTATTCACAAGGAGTTCAATTGTATCAGGAAGAAGTTGACGAACGAGACAACCAGCATCGAGTTCGTCTTTCCTGTAGAGAAATTTCCACTACACCTGAGAAGATCATTTTCGATCTATTGAGGACTGAGGGAACTTCCGTCGTGCTGTGCTCTGCAACAGCATCAAGCTCGTCCGTGATTAGTAACTGCGACATAGAATATCTTAAAGAGAGTATTGGAAATAATGTTCATGTCTTGTCTGAACATGATAAAGAGACATTTGATAATCTCGTTTCTCACACTTATCCAATTGGTCATCAAATAGAAATAAAACCACTGGAGCACTATACTTTCGAAGATAACAGGGATGAGAAAACATTCCTGCCAGAAAAGTATAAAATGATGTTTTCTAAAGAGGCTCGCGAGGAAGGTCTTGACGAGCTCTGGTTCAAATGTACTCGGAGAGAACTCATGAAATCCAAAAAGGAAGGAGAAAGTATTTCCTTCCCTCTTTATCGCCTGTTCCAGTTTATTGAAGCCTATCATTGGTTTATTAACCATGAAGACATAAGAAGCATGATATTCTTTCAAAATCGAAATGGTGACCCTATCCAAACAAATGTATTAAGCTGTCTGATAGATGGGACATATAAGTACCAAAATACTCCATTTGAAGATGAACTCCCGAGCGACTGGTCTAATGACCATATTAGAATTTCAAAAGATTGGGAAGAGGTTGAAGGGTCAATTCTCAAAGAACTCAGCGAAAGCAAGGATTCTAAAATCATGTTGGTATCTGCATATGCAAGTTTCAAAGCTGGCGCCAACATGCAGTATGAAATTCCCGATAGTCTTGATTTTGTCAAAGGTGACAATTGGGAAACAAACGGTGTAAGACTAAAGAAAGACTGGGATGCCGTTTATGTTCAATGTCCAAGTGCATATCTGATGATGAGTGAGGACGGCAATGAGTTTACTTTTGAGAAAAGCCTTTATAATGCCATGCTCTCCCTGATGATGCTGTACGAGCGAGGTTGTCTCTCAAAGAACGAGGTAGCTTCATGGCTATGCAGAGCTCTTTCTAACAATTTCTGGTTTGGCGACAAGAACAATCCTGGCATAGGTAAAGACAAGGCTGCATGGGCCCAGACTGTTGTTGAACAAGCTGTTGGTCGTTTGTGTCGTACAAGAAACAAACCACATACGACATACATTCTGTTTGATATGGATATGGCTAAGTATTTTGACAAAGACAACCTTGAAAAGTCTCTTACCAAGGAGTTCCGTACACTTGCAGAGTACATCCTTACAATGCCGAAAGAACCTTCAACCGCAGCAAATCCTGAAGAAATTGTTAGATGCAACAATGCCAACTACGTTAAAAGGCAACTCGACAGAATGCGCAGTATTGCCCTTAGGTATACTCCACATCCAGTTCGAGAGGATGATTTTGAAGACGATGTTGAAGAAGGCACATCTGTACCTCATAATGTGCAGATAAACCAGTTAATGAATCAGAGTTATAAGCAAACAATCATCAAGAAACCTGTCATTGATGATTATAACGAATTAGTTGAAGAAGATAAACAATTGACCTTCATCTGCAAATGCTATGGTGACTGGCAAAGGAATGAGAACAACGAATACTTCTTCTCCTTTGATCCTAATCGCAGGAACGACATTTGTCCACAAGGAAAAGGAAAGTTATATCCTCAACCAATCTCCCCTTCCACAGTAAGGTTGGATGTATTGATAAAGAATGATGTTATTCGTAAACACTTTATAACAAATGGTTATGCTACTGATTGGAAGTCAGGTAACTTAATTCTTCATCCAGAGATATTAAAGACAGATTATGCAGGTGAAATAGGTGAAGAAGCTTTCAAGGCAATAGTCTTAGAGTACACTAATTGTAAAGAGGAAGACTTCAAGCACCTTGAAGGTCGCGACTATGAGTTGGCAGACTTTGTCATCTGTAATCCAGACGGAACATATAAGATTGCATTTGATGTTAAGAACATGAATCCTCTCGTGGAGCATAATGATAAACAGGGTGAACTGGCGACTAAAGACAAACGCAAGATTAAGCGCGAAAGATTAGGATGTCAACTTATTACTGTTAGTATGTTGCAACTTACTGGAGAGTCCATGGATGCTGTAACAGAGATTCATGGAATCATTGACAATGATGGCAATATCATCCCAAGTGCAATCGACAGACTCAAAAGAATCATTGGATAATGGGAAAGATAATATTAGATGACAATTATATAAAGAGCCTTCCTATCACGACAAATAGAATAGAAGTCTCTTGGGATAAAGACAAGTTCTTTGCAAAATACTCGATAGTATCTTATTATAGTACGGATCCAGAACGGAAGAATTTGGCTTATGAACAACTCGGAAATGTTCCTTTCATATCTGTTACTGGAATAAAAAACAGATGGGGTGCTCAGCATTTCCCTTCTGTTCAATTCTTCATATTAACCACCAAAGGGAAAGAGCAAGAAGTTCTTAATAGTCTTAGAGCATACAACGATGTTAAAGCTTGGAATAATACTCTCGAAAAGTATAAAGATAAATTACAGCAAAGAATCATTGCATCATTAGCTATAAATTCTCTTGGAAAGAAAAAGAATAGCAACATGATGTATAACGATGGCTCGTTACTTGTTTGTGACGACAAGAATTTTGGGGCTCGCAAGAGTCGCAAAGAACTTGTATGTCTTAAAATAGAGGTTAATGAATACATGAATCTTACAGCTCGAACAACATCGTTTTCTAATCCTTTTAATGAAAAAGATCTATTAAGGCACAGAACATGCGTATTCCAGATTTCCAAAGATTTAGATGGAGAGTTTTGGTCTGGGCAATCTGTAAAACCAATAATCATTAAAAGCGTGAAAAGTGGTGAGTACGACTTGAAAAAACTTTTCATTCAGAAGAAGAACTTCAAAGATAATAAAAACCTTGTCCCTTATTGGCCATATAATGTCGAAGATTATGCTCACGGAAAATTGTATGTTATCTGGCAGGTCGTAGAATCTGTTAATGATGCGTTTAAAGGAATATTAGATATAAAATTCACAGATTCCCAGATTATACATTACGATGAATGCAAAACCAAAGATGGAATCTTGGCACTTGCACAAGAGTATCTTGCAGGAAGAAGCATTTCATTTGAAGACCCGTTTCAAACAAATGGATCCAAGTCGGTTATTTCGAATTTCAAGAATGAAGCCCAAGAAATTATGAGTGGGTTTCTTGTTTTTCCCAAAAAACCAACGCCGGACGATATTATAATCAAACTATGCGAGCCTAAAGAAGAAGGATGTGAGGTAACTCAGTATTCACAATCCATGGTAAGATTGTCAAACAACGGAAATGCCCTCCAGCATATCACTTATTATGGCGACGAGAAACTTGACTTGCTTGACACCCCAAGTGTGAGAAGAATACTCATTGAACTAATTGTAAAGGATAGTTTAGCTAAAAGAATAATGCCAAAGCCTTTGGCAAATATGCTTGAGGGGTGGAATGCTATCAGATACAAAATCAATCAAGGTAATGTTCATGGAGCGTCTTTGAAAATTGACAATCAAGGAAGTATAGATGTTGAACAATATGGACTATCACAAGATAATCAAGGTGAAGATTTCGAGGATTTTATATCTCAAAAACTAAAATATTTTGACTACGACAAAATTCGAGGAGCAAGAGATTATATGGCATTAGTTAAAGACGGCAATGTCTATTTTATCGTCGATACAGATGAAATACCAATTTTAGATGTGAATCTGATTGATGAAGCTTATAGTAAGGTTGCTAATAATGGTGAAACTGTAACTATGTTCAAACGAAAAAAAGTTGCTCATAAATATCTTCGTGGTTATATAGGTTTCCATCTATGGAAAACAGATGGTATTGACGGAAATCCAGAAGGTTCGTATTCTTATATATCAGGAACTAATAGCGAATCTATGAAGATTACTCCGAAAACCAAGATGGACAAAATGCCTCGTGCTCGACGTATATTTATACTTCATAAAGAAAATCCAGAACTCATTGACCAGCAAATTTTGGAAATATGCAAGATGTTAAAGTTTGGCTTTGGACGTTGGAATGAGCTTATGACATATCCTTTCCCATTCAAGTTTTTGCAAGAATATCTTGACGATGCAGCAGAAACAGCGTACTCATTACACTGGAAGGATATTACTCTTAGAAAAGACTTGTAGTATCGTTTATATAATCAAATATTTAGTATATGACAAAAAATATAATTAATTAGGGATATTCAGTAAATGCCCCTAAAAACTAAGATAGCATATGAAGATGATGGACCATAATCACTTCCTGTCTCTTATACACATCTCCGAGCCCAC
>ERZ1026964.103-NODE-103-length-23487-cov-6.509346_pt1 | contig 23487 bp, 12 predicted proteins | sample MGYA00519565_ERZ1026964 | MGnify/ENA primary metagenome ERZ1026964 (study PRJEB26926, sample SAMN06164476) | human gut metagenome | biome: ENVO:00009003; feature: ENVO:2100002; material: ENVO:00002003 | host: Homo sapiens | place: USA | collected 2012 ...
ATATTTGTGAGACTACCAACTTTTTTATGAACTATTTCTTATCCCGAACTGGGGTAAAAAAATGAACACCGACGATTCATTTTTTCTTCTACTTCCTCCTAATCCGCCACATTTTTAGCGGTTATTCTTTGCCGTGGATGGATCACAACAATCATAGGCGATCCCCCTCAACCCTATCAACGAAGAACAAGTGGTGGCCTACAGTCCCATGCGCTCAAGCACGCGGTTGACGTAGTTTTGTGTTTTGCGGATGCTGTATCCGATGCCACCTTTCCAGATTCGGATGGCGCGCTCGATGGAGTTGGACGGGTTGTGGTGCGACTGGATGATGGCGAACATCTCGCGCGACTTCTCCGCGTTGTAGCGGTCCTTGAGGGTGTAGCGTTTGCTCTCTCCGCGCGCCTTGAGGATGTTGTTGCATTCGCGGACCAGCACCGGCGAGATCTGCAGCAGGCCCACATACTGTCCGTTTACGGCGCGGGCGTTGCCCTTGCTCTCGAAATGGGCGATGGCATCGATGAGCTTGTTCCAGTCAAATCCGTCTCCATCGCCCGCTGTCTCCGTTACCTCGGCGGGTAGTGCTTGCTCCGTCGTGGCAGCATGGCCGAAGACGGGCAGCGCAATGAGGGTGAGCGTGATGATGACTTGATAGACAATGCTCTCTAATTTGGTCTCTTTTTTGTATTGCTTCATAAAATAAGGTTTTGAAACTTGGCCGAAAACCCGACAAAAGGGGGTGTTCACCATAGCGCGTTTCTATCCAGGAAAACCGCTCCTGCAGCGCCTTCGTTTCATGTTCGTGGTGCAAAGGTAGTAAAAAATAGGGCTGAAAACCAGTCCGTTAATATTTCTTCACATTCTGCAAAAAACCGTTCCCCTACCCTAAAATCGCCCCGAATCCCCCATGTAACGGGAGATTGTGTGCGCAGACACTCAAACAATCTTTTAGGACAATTTAGGAAAATAACCACCGATTTTCGTCGCACTTTTTCACATAAAATCCCTCTTGTGTCTCAAAACCACCTATTCCGACAGTCATTGGATCCTTGCAAACCAGCCTCGGACTATATTCACGAATTGAGTAGATGTTTTCACGATGGGAAAGCTATTATGCGTTCGTTCACGAAGGAAAGCGCGTGGTTCACGAAAAGCAGAAAGGGATGATAGATTTGGCAGTAAGAATTTCTCTATTTTTGCAGTGGGACGGAGTTACTTCCTTACCAAAACGAACATTAACAACTAGGAGATACTACCATCTAGTAGATACTAACAAATAAACAACGTAAACGAAATGGAACACAAAAGCAATATGTGTCTCATCCTTTGCGGTGAGATTTATATGCTCAATCTTGATGATGCCTTGCTGTTTGAGGCTGATGACCACTACACGGAAATACACAATCTGTATGGCAACAAGATCATGGTGCCTTTCTGCCTCGGGGAGATAGAACGGGAGATTCGGACGAGGTTTCCAGACCACAACAATTTGGTCAGGATGGGCCGGAAATACATCATCAATAAGAACCGGGTCTTCCACATGAATGCCCTCAAGCAGACGGTGTCGCTCTACGGCTCCAATGGGCAGGTGGTCGTACTCAATGTATCGAAACCAGCGCTCAAAAGCTTGATGCAGGACGCGCGTAGCTCTTATGCGACGCTGCCGTCGGATGACCCCGACGACCCTGACCTTGATCCTGACGAAGGAAAGGGGTGTGGATTTACCCCCCCATCCGTGGATTGAATGGACATTTCCCATAGTGTGAGATGTGGGACACCCTTTGTGGCGTATTTTCATTCACGAAAAAAACACGATGGTTCACGAAAAGGACCATTGCGGTTTCGCATGACTCCATGGATTATGTATAATTTTGTACACGATTGCACTGACAAAAAGTGGTCTATCAACGTCTCTTTACCTTATTATATATAGGGGAAGAGCAATAGAAAAGAAAATAATTAATTTGTACAATTAAATAAGATTATGAGAAAAGATGTACTGATTTCTCTCCTCGCCATTACAGGCGCCCCCGTTGCAGCATTGGCCGACGCCGATGTTGTGATCGACAAGACCGCATGGACAGGAGATGATTTGACCGTATCGGAAGACGGTTCCGTGACCGTCTCCACAGGAAAGGAAGTTTCCATCGAGAAAGAACTGGCTCCTGGCAAGTACATGCTGCAGCGTGCCACGTTTACCGACAATGCCAAGATTGTCGCTGTCTATAAGGGCAAGGAGTATGCCCCCGGCGTCGCTTTTACTATCGATAGTGACGCGCCAGCGAAAGTAAAAGTCAAGGTTCGTGCCGTGACCCCGGGCGAATTCAAGTTCTCTGGTGTCAAGTTTACCTTGATCTTTGACTTCGCCGCTCCGGTGAAGGAACTCGGTGCGCAGCTCGGCGAAATCGTCAGCGGTACCAGCGACTACTTCCGTACCACCGATGCTTGGACGAAGGGCAAGGACGGAAAGCCCAGCCTGGAGATGCAGGTGGCCGACTATGCCAGCCAGCTTGACATCATTGAGAAGGGTGATTATGAAGTCTATGTGAAGAACCACCTTTGGCAGGGAGAGAAAAGCCCCGAACTTCGTGCACTGACCGATGGTATTGGTGCCCTTGCCGATGTCGTAGAGAAAGCCAACGTCAACGAGAACTCCTACAAGAGTGCATTGGATGCCTATACGGATGCAAAGCGTCAGTTTGACGGTTTCTACTGGACTTGGTATTATACGGATAAGGCCATGAAGGAGACCTATCAGGCTGACTATGACAAGATAAAGAAAGATATTGAAGACTTCGGTACGCTGGCGATGCAAAAGTACAACGCAGGCGCAGCCAATGAACTGAAAACGGATGAGTTTACGGAAAACTTCAGCTGGCAGTTTAATAAGCTGAAGGCCAATATCGGTACTTCTGGCAACGCCTGGCTCAATATCAGTGCTACGTATCAGGATGGTTTGAGCTCGTTCAACGCCGCTCAGGAGGAGATACACACCCAGATGCCGGACGACGGCAACTATGCCGATTGGAACGCAGAGGCTCTCAACGCCATGCGCTCAGCGTGGAAGAAGGTGAGCGACCTGTACAAGACCATCGATGCCGACAAGACGAAGGCTTCTGAGCTGAAGGAGAACTTCCGCACGCTGAAGGAAGCACAGGTGGTGGTCATCAACGCCACGAAGGACGAGTATCTCGCCAAACATGCCGATGCAGAGGCCAAGAAGGATGCCGCCGACCAGCTCCTTGCCGATCTGGAGGACGACTTCCAGTATCTGGAGGAGAGCGACGATGTGAACCAGAAGTATGCCAACCGCGTCAAGGAGATCCGTACCGCTATCAATGCCCTCAAGGGCAAGGTGGACAAGGACTACAAGGCACCCCACAATATCCGCACGGCCAACTATGATGCCGACCGCGATGCCATCCAGGCCAAGATCAGCAGCTTGCGCAGCGATGCTGGTGCCATCATCCAGAACTACGAGAACTATCAGAAGTTGCTCAAGGCGCTGGGCACAGAGACGGGCTTGCAGAAGAAGCTCGACGATGCCAAGGCTGCTGTGGCCAAGATGAAGCCAGCCGACGAGAAAGATACGTATGATGTGGCTGCCCACTTCCAGAAGACGGCTGCCGGCCTGCAGAAGACCATCGACCAGATCAAGGCCGCTGTTGAGAAGGGCTATCAGGAGAAGACGCTGACCGAGACGGTGCGCGGGGACTTCCAGAGTCAGATAGACGCTGCTGCTATGGCCGTCGTCAAGTATCAGGATGACGCCACGGCTGCCATGGCCCGCTACGATGTGGTGAACACCGCCATCAAGAACTACAAGGACGCACTGGCCACGCTGCGTGCGACCGTCGGTACGAAGACGCTCGTCGTTGCCACTCCGGCCACGGAGGTGACAGGCAAGACCTACGGCGAGCGCATCACCAAGCTCCAGACAGAGATCGACCGTGTGGCAGGCAACTTCAGTGCCGCCAAAGAGAAGCTCGATGCCGAGCACCTTGCCGCTTTGCTGGCCGTGCAACTCAAGGAGACCATCCTCACCGACGCCCAGGCCCTCAATGATGCCTTCGCCAATGACAAGGTCAATTCCGACAAGACTGCCAAGATAGAGGCTGCTAAGGCGATGTATGATGCTGCCAGCGAAATCGTTGACGCCATCAAGGCCGACATCGACAAGTACAAGGGCGTGCCCTATGAGTATTACAATGTGACGTGGACGGAGGACAACCTCGGACTGAAGTATGACGAGTTGCTCCAGGATCTCAATGATATCGAGGCCAGCACCAACACGCAGAAGGCCAAGATCCAGGCTGTAGCAGCCACCAAGGACGACATCACCGAGGACAACGCAGTAGAGGCTATGTCCTTGTTGAGCGTCATCAAGGGTGACGTTGATGCTATCAACGACGCACTGAGCGAGTTGCTGACGCGCGTGAACGCCCAAAAAGCACATGTCAATGCGGAGAAGCAGGCATATACCGACTTCATCGGAAATCAGTATTATTATTACCCGAAGGGTGCTGAGCTGGTCAGCCGTACGCTGACGGAGGCAAAGAACGCATTTGTTATCCCCGGCGAGAGCATCGACCCACAGATCCAGGCTACGACCACCAAGCTCGAAGCACTGAAGGCGGAGGCTGCTACGGCGCGCGCCAAGGAGATCCTCCAGGAATCATGCAAGGATAGCTATGATGCCGAGGGCCATGTCGTCAAGGGCATCACCAGTCGTCTCAACGACTTGCAGCTGGAGGCCAATGCGCTCAAGGCAATGGCCACCGACTCTACGGCCAACTATAATGCCTACCAGAAACTGAAGGAAAACTTTGACGGACAGAAGATAGATATTTGGAACTATACCTATGGCTCTGGCTATTACGCGAAAGATTACTATTCCACGCACGATGGCTTCGTCAGTGCTTTCGATGCGGTGAGGACGCGTATCAACCAAAAGACGGATGGTACGAACGCAGACTATTACCGCGGACTGCTCGCCTATCCCGACGGCGTGCACTTCAAGGAGCGCGAGGCTATAAAGCAGGCCATCGAGGATGCCTACAAGGCAGGTAAAGCCTGGACAGGAACTTTAAAGTATAATAACTACACATATGAGTATGAGCCGGTGCTCAATACGGGGATTGTCAGACGCATGACGGATCTTTCCAACGTGCTCAAGATGCTTCCCAAGCAGGCTTATAATGATTGCACCAACTATTATAGTCAGGTGAACGAAGGCAACACGTGTCAGACCCTTTGGGACGAGGTGAACGGATTGTTCAACGCTTCCGATCTCCGTCCTGAGACGCTGAAGCCCTATCTCAGTAAGCTCGGCGATCTCCTGAAGCGCATCAAGGAGCAGAAGGCGCTGGTGGAGAAGTACTATGCCGAGGGTCTGACCACCACCAACAACTCGGATGTCAGCAAGGCTTACCGTCGCATCGAGACCGAGCTCGGCGGTTTGAAGGCCTTCATTGAGGGCAATAGCGAATACAACGCTGCCATCGCTGGAGACAACCTCAAACGTTACGATACCTTCTGTGACAAGGTGCAGGAGACGGAGAATAAGTATGGTGAGGGTACGGCCCAGATTGCTGGCTACCAGAATATTTCTACCGAGGAGCTCAAGGAGCTGGTCAATGTGGAGAGCATCATTGCTGCCCAGGAGAACATCTATAAGTATGCCGCCCTCATCAAGGACTTGAAGGACGATGCTGCTGCCACCTACGCGGAGACCACGTCGCCCGCTCTTTGGGATATCGCCGAGGCCAACGCTAAGAAGGCTCAGGAGTACACGGATCAGATCGAGGCTTACAAGAAGGAGCTCGACTTGGCAGTCAATACGGCCGTGAGAGCCAAGCTGGAGGAGATGCTGGCCAACCTCAACGACAACCAGCTCGCTCCTGCCAAGGAGAAGGTGGCTTCCTACGACAAGAACGTGCGCGACAACGCCTTTGCGAACGTGCAGGAGTTCTACGACAGAGTCAGTGCCGACGACTACAAGAAGTCGCAGTTGCTCGTGAGCAACCTCGATGCCGACTGGAGTTTCTTTGGCATGGTGCCTAACCTGCTCGTCGCAGACCTGGAGCAGGCTGCACAGAACGAGTGGAAGGCTCTCTACGAGGGTGTCTATGTAGGTGTGGACGGTACGCTGACAGAGGGCGACGACCGCTACGCTGGTGCCAAGGCCGACAACGAGAAGTGGCTTGCCGCCCTGGAAGGCTTCGCCTATGAGGGCAAGGATGACGATCTCAAGGCTTACAAGGACCGCGTCGCCAAATACCTCACTCCGGCCACGGAATTGGCTGCCAAGGCTGCCGATGGTACGTTCACGGGCAAGATCGCTGACCTGCAGCGCTATATCGATGCGTTCTACGCAGAGGCAGGTGCTGTCTATACCAGCGCCAAGGCCAAGGCTGACGCATACGATGCCAATATCAAGAACTTCGACCAGCTGACCATCGACTACAATACCGTCACGGAGCGCATCAAGGCTGCGCAGGACTATTATGGCGCATTCAATGTGGCAAGCAGCCGTATCGAGGCCAATATCGCCTCGACGTTTGACCTGGTCAAGCGTTGGCAGGCTGACCTCACACGCCAGAACGCTTCGCAGGAGATGAGCAAGCGCGTCTATGGACTGATCATCGGCGAGGACAAGCAGTGGTACGACTGCCACAGCATCAAGATCCTCAGCATCGATGGTATCTACAACGCGGCCAACCTTGCCGAGGTCGATGCGATCAAGGCCGACATTGTTGCCATCGAGACCCAGAAGCGCGAGGCTTTGGATAATCTCACGGGAGCCGCAGCCGACGAGGTCAAGGCATACTATGACGAGCACTGCAAGAACCTCGCCAAGGAACTTGACGATCTGCTCAAGGAGTTTGTCGAAAATGCTACCCCGGCAGAGGCGAAGAAAGACGCTGGACTGCTGGCTCTGGAGAAGAAGGTGGCGCAGGCTCGCATGGGTCTTATCAAGCTCGTGAATGCCGAGTTGATTGAGGGCGTAGCCAACAGTTTGGAGATGCTGGTATCGCAGGCCGAGTCGTCCTACAGTAATGTCAACATTACCTACGACGGAGTATATACGCCCGTGAAGGTGGAGTACAAGTCTGCACTGGACGCTTGCCGCAACGAACTCGATGGTGTGAAGAACCTCATCACCTCTTATGGCGACGAGATCGTGACCTACAAGACGAAGGTTATTCATCTCCTCAACGTGTTGATAGACCGCATGGGTGCTACCAGCATGGATATCATCGAGGCCAACAAGCCCTATGTTGCCCACGCCAAGGCAATGAAGGACCTTCAGAATGCCTATGACGCTCTGGTGGCTGAGCAGACCAGGGTGAAGGAGCTGATAGCGTCTTACCAGCATGCCTCCACAGTGCTTGAAACGTCATCTTGGCAACAGGTAGGGAATGAGGTGTTCGAGTTTGAGCACGGCAAGTCCTACATGGAGAACTACGAGAAGCTATTCTTCAATGTGGCCAGTGAGAAGGCCGAGGAGGTCAGCGGCGTCCTTGAGCAGGCTGCCAAGACGCTGGAGGAAGGCCCTGTGTCGGCTATTCTGACCGACAGTCAGGTGGAGTCGTACAAGGATGGTTGCCTTTACGAGGCCTATGCGAAGCTTGCAATGGAAGAGGTGTTTGGAGCTTGGAATGAGACAAAGCAAGTATATCAGGGCAATGTGTGTATCGCTCGCAGCGCCATGCAGAATTCGTTCTATAAGTCTGGAACGAATATCTATGACGAGGATGGTGCGCTGCGCGAACAGTTTGATAACTTGAAGCTCGCTTGTCAAAACTTCGACAATTATCTCAACTTCGTTGACATTTACCGTATTCTTCCCACGAAGGACATCAACGGAAATGCATGGCTGAATCCTGATGGTAGCGAGGCTTGGCAAAAGGAGATCAACTATTCGAAGGACGAGGAGTATGGCGTGAAGTTGGTCGCTGCTACGTCTGAGTCTTTGGTCGAGTCGATGAATGCTCTCAGAACTTCCATCGAGGAGAACACGTATGTGCTCGGCGACGTCACCGAGGACGGCGTTGTCCTGACCGACGACTACCTCGCCGTGCTCAACGCTTTGCTCGATCCGGAGACCCTGGAGGGTGGCAAGGTATTTGCCGCTGCCGACGTCAACCGCGACGGCAAGATCTCCATCGCTGATGTGACCCTCATTGCAGCCAAGGTGACCAATGGTCTCTGGCCGTCGCTGGGTGGCACTCTGAACGCTCCGATGGTGGAATCCGAAAACCTCACCGTCTCGGCAGAAGACAACAACGGCGTACAGCGCATCGCTATCAATCTCGAAAACCGCAAGGACTATGTGGCTTGCCAGATGGACATCATCCTGCCCGCAGGCATGACGGTGGTGGGTGAGAGCGTGGGCAACCGTGCCAACGGTCACGCACTCTACTCCAAGGACATCGACGGTGTGCACCGCGTGGTCATCTCTACGATAGAGAACAACAGCTTCACCAATGGCTCCGCCATCCTCTACCTCGACGTGCAGGGCGGCAGCATCGACAAGGTGGCGCTCGACAAGGTTATCTTTGCCGAGGCCAATGGCCGTGAGACGACGATCACGGGCAACGATGCGACCGGCATCAACGGCATGGAGGCCGAGGGCAGCCTGAAGCAGAAGATCTATACCGTGGGCGGTCAGTTGCTGGATAAGGTGAAGCAGGGCATCAACATTGTCCGCAATGCCAACGGCAAGACCCAGAAGGTTACTGGTAAATAATCATATACATCGGTAATTTTTTCTCAATTACGAGGGCGTGGTTGCCACGTATGTGACAGCCGCGCCTATTTTTGACAATAACAACGACAACATACATCTTCTAAACGTAAATGGTTATGTTTAAGATTACAACAAGTTTCAAAAGAATGGCCTTGATGATGGTCTTGGCCATAAGCGGGACAATCTCTGTCCTTGCTGGCAACCGACTTGTGCTCAACGACGGTGGTCCCATTGCCATCAAGCCGGGCGAGACGAAAGAGATCACTGTGAACCTCGTCAATGACGAGGTGATCTATGCGATGCAGTTTGATATGGACTTCACGTCCCCGCAGGTCGAGATTGTCCCGGGTAGCTTCAAAATCAACGAGGAGCGCATAGACCGTGAGTGCTTCATTGCTACGATGATCCAACAGCCTGATGCGAAGTGGCGCATTGCCCTCCTTACCAAGGACTTCACCCCCATCGCGGGCACTGAGGGCGCACTGGGTACGTTCCAGATTCGAGCAAAGTCCACCTTCTCTGCTGCCGACGATGCACAGATCGGGTTCTCCACTTGCAGTGGAGGCAACCGCCAGGGTAAGAAGGTGCTTATCGACTGCCCCACCTATCAGGCTATCACGCCGATGGTGGGAAGCCTTTGTACTGGCGAGCAGGCGTTCTCCATCAAGCCAGGCGGTACCCACAAGGTGGACGTTGTGCTGAAGAACGATATTTATTTCTGCGGTCTTCAGGCCGACATCACGCTGCCCGAGGGTTTGCATGTCGAGAAGAAGAGCAACGGGAAAATGAATTTCCAGTATAGTGAGCGCTTGTCAAGCAATTTCGCCGTCTCTTCCATTGAGAAGAATGGCATCGTGCGTGTCGTGCTCTCCTCTCTGCCCATTGACAAGATTCAGCCTTACAAGGATGGCGACGGTGTGATCTTCTCGTTCAATGTCGTGGCCGACCCGGACTTTGCGACGGACGAGAACTCTGCCATCGTATTCTCCAATGTACTTGCTGCCAACGAGACGACGGAGTACTCACTCGACATCACGGACGCCCATGTCTCTGTGACGAGTCTCAAGCCCATCAACGATGCTGCCTATGCGCGCCTCGCTGAGGAGGTGGCTGCCCTGCAAAAAGCTCTTGACGACGCCAAGGCGAAGGTGGCCGAGGAGTGCCCGGATGTGGCCGAAAACTACGCTGAGACTGTGGAGACCATTCAGAGCTTGATCAATGCCATCCAGTCAGACCTTGACGCCAAGAATGCCGACTGTGCGCTCACGGAGACTTCTACGCTGGACGCCGAGGCTGTGAAGGGTGTCAATGATGCTATAGCCAAATATATTAATGAAGCTGCTGCCGCACAGGCAGAGCATCTGAAGAAGCTGGCCAACGAGGCTGCTTATGTTCGCTTGACCGAGGAGGTCGCTACCGTGCAGGCTCGTTTTGACGAGGTGAAGGCCACCATCGAGAAGGACTATGCCAACGTAGCCGCACAGTTTGCTGATGCCGAGGCTGCTATCCAGGGCGATATCGACCAGAAGAAGGCAGAGCTGCAGGCTCAGTATGAGGCCGTGGAGCTCGACGAGAACAGCACCATCGACTTAGAGGCTATCAAGGCTGCTGTCGAGCAGCTTCTCGCCAATGCGAAGCTCGGCAATGCGAAGCTCGTAGCCAATGAGGCTGCCTATGTGCGCCTGAGCGACGAGATTGCCGCCGTACAAACTCGCCTCGACGAGGTGAAGACCACTATCGAGAAGGACTACGCCATCGTGGCCGCACAGTTTGTCGGTGTGGAGTCCAGCATCCAGTATGACATCAACAAGAAGAAGGATGAGCTGAAGGCTCTCTATGAGGCCGTGGAACTCGACGAAAATAGCACCATCGACCTGGAGACCATCAAGACTGCCATCGAGCAGCTGCTCGCTGATGCCAAGGCTGCGGCAGAGGCTAATAGCATCGGTTCCATCCAGAGGCTGATGAGCGAGGGCGCAACGTTCTATACGCTCGGCGGCCAGAAGGTCGAGGCTCCTTGCAAGGGCAACATATATATGATCCGTCATGCTGACGGAAGTGTCAAGAAAGTATATATCAAGTAATCAATGCTTGTTAAGGCTGGTTCTAACAATTAGTTCGGGGACTTCCGAAACCATTGAGGGTGAAAGGTCTATCGGTCTGATTTTAGAGCCAGCCTTATGGTAAAAGAGTTTACCATACTATCAATTCCAGTTGAACCGGAGAAGTCAGTTCTCGATGTTTTGGAAAGTCTTTGGAAGTCAAAGCGCAGTCGGCGAAGTAGGTGAAATGGACAGCGCATGCATCGTTGCCTGTTGTTTGGATTCCAGTATTATCAAAAGACTTGCCCCGTCCCCAACGGGGCTACGATCGGTTTCTCATCATTCTGACTTCAAGGAAACAACCTTGGAAGTATAACTTCGTTTGGGGTTTTTACGCTTACTGGGATTTGTGAAAATCTCGTAAGCTGTTTCCCTTTATGAAATTCATTCCATCGGTGGGATGACGAATGTCGGCTGTGAAGTCGGGATCGTCTCCCACCGTTTTGCATCTATCCCCCCACCCTTTTGCTCACGACCTAAACTGATAGCTTCACGAACAAAAAGCGCAGAAAAAAGCATCTACGAAATAAAAAAGAGAACTTACGAAAAAGACCCGTTAAACTGCTGGTATTCAAGATAAAACCGTAGAAAACAAAATCGCATAACCAACTCTCAACAAACTTTTTTTTGATTTTTTTCTCAAAACAGGGGTTACTTTTCCCTTTTTCTCCTCATTAATATATGAAACACGATTAGTTGCCGTAGCGGAACGGCACACCCGCAGCGACTGCGGGCTCTACTTACTGGACACAATATATATATATATATATCAAATTTATCGGGGCACCCATCGTGGTGCCCCGCTTTGCGTTTTTACCATCTAATTAACCCGTTTCCATTCGATTTTTGAATCAAGAATTTGTAAGTAAAGAAAGTAAATCTGTATGCGGCTATCAGTTTTTTAGAATGCGATGGCTGATGTGTGGATGAAAGTCAGCAGGAATATGGGGTGGTAAAAATTAGAGTGAGACGGCCTATAATCAGCGTGTAACCTATTGATATACAATGGTAAAATGGAAAGGAAACAAGTAGGAATCACTTTATCGAAAATCCTTATAGCTGCATTTGTGCTTTTTAAATGCCGATGATCTGCGGCTTTCGTCATTGTCTATACCTTTGCAATCGAAAATCGCGGATGCCACTTTAGACAGGTGTGGCGCTGCGGCAAGGAAGAGGAAATTAGTCAAAATAATAAAGTACAAATGGAAATACTTGAAAAGTTGTTTTACGGATTCCCCGAGTTGTGGGGAGGAGGCGTGGCCCACTCAGTGATGATTCTGGCCCTGGTGATCACGCTTGGCCTGTGCTTGGGCAAGGTTCGGGTGCGCGGAGTTTCGCTCGGGCTGGCCTGGGTGTTGTTTATCGGTCTGCTGATGGGCAACCTTCCCATCACCATCGACGAGCATTTGCTCCACTTCCTCAAGGAGTTTGGTTTGATACTCTTCGTCTATTCCATCGGCCTTGAGGTGGGCCCGGGCTTCTTCTCCTCCTTCCGTGGAGGTGGCAAGAGTCTCAATATCCTCAGTATTGTAGTTGTAGCATTGAGTATTGTGACAACCCTCGTGGTCTATTCCTTCTCTGGCACGTCTGCCACGACCCTCGTCGGCATCCTCTCGGGTGCCGTGACCAATACCCCGGGACTGGGTGCGGCACAGCAGGCATTCAGCGATCTGCGCCACATTGACGCCCCATCCATCGCCACAGGCTATGCCATCGCCTACCCTGTGGGTGTGCTGGGTGTGATCCTCTCATTTGTCATCCTCCGCTATGCCCTGCGCATCGACAGACACCATGAGGAGGACGCTGCCAAAATGGGCGCAGGCCACTTGAAGGAAATGACGCTCCACACGTTCTCTGTGCGCCTGACCAACAAAATGGTGGCTGGCGACACGGTGCGCCAGATCCACGAAGTGCTGAAACGCGATTTCATGATCTCGCGTATCATCCATAGCGACGGCAGTGGCAAGAGTGAAGTAGTCAATGGGTCGACGGTAGTCAACGAGGGCGACCTGCTCCAGGTGGTGGCCCATCCTACGGCCGTGGAGGCCATCGTGGCCCTTGTCGGCGAAAAGGTAGAGGTGGCACCCGAGACCTTTGGCAAGGATCTTATCACGCGTCGCATCCTTGTGACGAAGCCGGGTGTCAACGGCAAAAGCATCGGCCAGATGGGTATCCGCACGAGCCTTGGCACGAATATCACGCGAGTGAACCGCAACGGTGTGGACCTCATCGCTACCCCGCATCTGAAACTGCAGCTTGGTGATCGTGTGACGGTGGTGGGTACGGAGCTTGCTATTGCCCATACGGAGAAACTCCTTGGCAACCAGATGAAGCGGCTCAACGCGCCCAACCTCATCCCTATTTTCCTTGGTATCATGCTCGGTTGTATCGTGGCCAACATCCCCTTCTTCCTTCCCGGTATCAACGAGAGCCTGCGACTGGGACTCACCGGCGGCCCGCTGGTGGTGGCCATCCTCATCGGTTTCTTCGGCCCGAAATATAACCTCGTGACCTATAATACGATCTCGGCCAACTTGATGTTGCGCGAGGTGGGTATCTGCATCTTCCTGGCCTGTGTCGGACTGGGCACGGGAGCGCCCTTCGTACAAACCCTTGCCATGGGCCAGGGCGCACAGTGGATTGCCTATGGTGCCGCCATCACGATGGTGCCTATCCTGGTTGGTGGTTTGATAGGCCGCTACGTCTTCCACATCAACTACTACACGATGCTCGGTGTGCTCGCTGGTGCCCATACCAATCCGGCAGCCTTGGCCTACGTCCGCGAGCAGACCTCTGCTGACGCGCCCGCCGTGGGTTACGCCACGGTCTATCCCTTCGCTATGTTCCTGCGCATCGTCACGATTCAGATACTGATCTTTGTATTCGGATAAGCGAATGAGAAACGTCAAAACAGAGAACCCTTCAGTGCGCCCCTCGGCAGTAGAAGAGCCGAGGCGGCGGCGCGGAGTGGCCGAAACGGAACTCTGCCACAAGCTCGACCTGCTGCTACGCACAGGGAGCCTGCTCATGGAGAGTGCGGCCGACACCTCGCGTATCCTGCGGACGATGAAGCGCGCGATGGCCTTCCTGGGACTGGACGAGCGCTACATACACCTCTATGTCAACTGGAACGTGCTTATGGTCAACTACAGCGATGAGCTCCACTCGTTTACGAAGTTTCAGCGCTGCGAGCGTCACGGCATCAGTCTGGCCACCATCGCCAAGGTGAGCCGCCTCACCTGGACGGCCATCCGCGAGGACTTCTCGCTCGTGCAGTATGAGAAGGCCCTCGACGACATCCACGATGCGCCACGTGGCTTCACCCCCTGGCAGGTGGCGATAGGTGGCGGCTTTGCCTGCGGTGGCTTCTGCATCCAGTTTGGCTGCGACTGGACCGCATTCTTTTATTGCTCCCTGGCGGCCATCCTGGGTTTCCGCCTGCGGATGTTTCTCCCCACGGTGGGTTGCAACAACTACGTCGCCATCGGCATCTCGGCCTTCGTGGCCACGTTGCTGGCTTGGGCGACAGCACTCCTTTCTACTGATCCAGCGATGATGGCGGGCATGCCGTCGTGGATGATCTCCACTACGCCATGGCACCCACTGATGGCGTGCGCGCTATTCATCGTACCAGGTGTGCCGCTCATCAACTTCGTGAGCGACATGCTCGACGGCTATATCGAGACCGGATTCATCCGTGCCGTCAATACGTTGCTCATGGTGCTGGCCATGGCTTTCGGCATCGCCTTTGCCATCAAGGTCTGCGGCATTGACAATTTTGCCAAGACGCTCACCATGACACCCCATCATGAGTATTGGGAGTATGCCATTGCCGCCGCCGTGTCGGCCATGGGATTCTCCACCATCTTCAACATCCCGCGGCGATTGCTGCCCGTCGTGGCCGTGGGTGGTATCATCGCCGTGTGTGTGCGCAACTTTATCAACCTCGGTCCGAGCAATGGCAACCTCGGCCTGGACATGGGACTGACCATCGGGTCGCTGGCGGGAGCCACGACGGTGAGTATCGTTGTCATCAAGGCGCGCCACTGGTTCCATGTGCCCCATCAGTGTATCACCATCCCGAGTGTCATCCCGATGATTCCGGGTGTGCTGATGTATCGCGCCCTCTTCGCTTTCATCGAGATGCACGGTGTCGTCGGTGAAGTCACGGTGGGTATGAACAATGCCATCAAAGCTTCGCTGGCTATCATCTGCATCGCCCTCGGCGTGGCTGTGCCCAATCTCTTTTTCCGCCGTTTCATCGAGGATACACGCAAGCGGAAGTTGCTCGCCATGCTCGTGGAACGAAAAAAGCGTAACGGAGAGTTTGTCACGCCCCATGCCGTGGGAGTGAGACAGGGGGCACACAGAAGGACAAGAAAGGAAAAAAATCATGCCCGCGATACGCACGAATAGAAACTCTTGTAGTATCTTTGCAAACGGATTTAGACCGATAAGAATGGAAATCAGACAATTGAAATATTTCCTCCAGGTGGCCGAAACGCTCAATTTCTCCAAGGCGTCGCGGAAGCTCTACGTCACGCAGAGTACCCTATCGCAGCAGATTTCCCATCTGGAGCAGGAGATAGGAATGCCGCTCTTTGAGCGCAATTCCCACGAGGTGTATCTCACGGAGGCGGGAAAAGAACTGTTGCCCTACGCCCAAAAGACGGTCAATGCGGCCGGGGCTTGTGCGGACCACATGAACGACCTGCGCGAGATGCTGGCTGGAGAACTCAACATCGGAGTGACATTCTCCTTCAGCAACATTATGGCCGAGACGCTCATCGCGTTTATCCACGCCTATCCCCACGTCAGGCTCAACATCGTCTATCGTTCCATGCAGGAACTGATGGACGGACTGAAGAAGCGTGAACTGGATCTTGTGCTGGCCTTCAAGCCGCTGAAACGGGACAAGGTGATAGACAGCAGAGCGATTTTCAGCAATCGCCTGGCGGCCATCGTCAATGATCACCACCCGCTGGCAAGGCAGCAGAGCGTCACCCTCGCAGACCTTGAACGCTATGATCTCATCCTGCCCTACAAGGGGTTGCAGGCACGCAACGCATTTGAACATCTGCTGGAGGGGCGCGACAACAACTTCAAAATCATGGTGGAGGTCAACAATGTCAATATCATCTTTGACTTGCTGAGCCGCAGTTCGCTTGTCTCCATCTTATCGGAATCCACCACGCTCACCCAGCCAGGTATGAAGGCTATCCCTATCGATGCGGAGGGCAACGAGATGGACGGTTGTGTGCACTTGCTGCGCGACTCCTATATGAAGTCGTCGGCCCAGGAGTTTATCCGCATGCTCAGTCAATCGACAGCCCTGCTGGCCAACCTCGCCTTCAAAGATATACTAAGGTAGGCTACCGCAGGAGATGGAGATGCTGACCATAGCTTCTGCCTTCACGGTCGCCAGCCATTCCTCACACAAGCTTTTTTGTGTTTGATTAGTGTTTTGCAGCATCCCGATGGGGATGCAAAAAGCCACATTCCAACGGGTTTCTCCCTTGCGAATGTGGCTTTGTCTATCGTATAAAGTCTCCACTACCCTGCTACGTGCAACGGTGTGTGGCCTCTTTGCGGACGTTGAAGCGCTTGGTCTTAAAATGTAGCGTGGCGCAGCGGAGTGGTGTATTGATACGGAAGCCATGCCAACGAGGGGACGTCGCGCAGGAAGAGGAGGGAGGCGTGCTTGCCACGCTCCACACTGCCATACTCCGCGGACAGGCCCATGGCGGCAGCGGAGTTGAGGGTGATGGCGTTGAAAGCCTCTTCGGGGGTGAGACGCATCTTCGTGCAGGCCAGGGACCAGACAAACTTCATGTCGCCCGACGGCGTGGAGCCTGGGTTGTAGTCGGAGGCGAGAGCGATGGGCAGGCCAGCGTCGATGAAGCCACGGGCCGGGGCAAACCGCATATTAAGGAAGAAGGACGTACCCGGCAGACCAGTGGGCATGGTGACGGCACCACGGAACTGCTCTATGCCTTCCTCGGGGAGTGCCTCCAAGTGGTCGGCAGAGAGTGCACCATGAGCGATGGCAACACGGGATCCACCCGAGAAGGCCAGCTCGTCGGCATGAATCTTACCCTTCATGCCATATTTCTCGCCAGCCTCGAGGATGCGGTCGGTCTCCTCTGGCGTGAAGAAACCCTCGTCGCAGAACACGTCCACAAAGTCGGCCAGTCCCTCGGCAGCCACACGGGGCATCATCTCGTTGATGACGAGATCGACATATTCTGACTGGCGTCCCTTGTAGGCTCGGCCGACGGCATGGGCACCGAGGAAGGTGGTCACGATGCGGAGGGGAGAATGGGCCTTTACGCGCTGGGCGACACGCAGAATTTTCAACTCATCCTCGGTCGTCAGTCCGTAGCCAGACTTGATTTCCACACATCCTGTGCCTTTCTGCCAGATTTCCTCGGCACGGCGCATGGTCTGCTCGAAAAGGTCCTCCTCGCTCGTCTCGTGGAGACGGTCGGCAGAATTGAGGATGCCACCGCCGCGGGCGGCAATCTCGGCGTAGGACAATCCCTGGAGTTTGTCCTCAAACTCCTGCTCACGGCTGCCTGCCCAGACCAGGTGGGTATGGCTGTCGCAGAAGCGCGGCATGACGAATGCGCCCTTGGTGTCGATGACCTTTGCGCCCTGCATCAGCTCCGCAGGCACGCTTCCCGTGCCGAAATCCAAGATTTTGTCGTCCTCGACGGCGAGCCATGCGTCTGTCATCGTCTCTACGCGGGCCATCTCCTGTCCCGCTTTGCGCAGCTCTCCGTGGGTGATGCCACAGAGTTGGGCGATGTTGGTGTATATCGTTCTCATTGTCTTCGTATAATATAAATAATGATGATACCAATAAAAAAAGTGCGGGGGAGAGCAAGCGCGCCCGTCATGGACACCCTTGCCGTCCCCCGCACGGATCTTACTTTTTTATCGTTTTAGTTTCCCTATCGATCATGAGGCCGTGCCTAAAGATCGATGGGGATAAAACGTTTAGAATTGATTCTTGGCGATGAAGTCGATGCTCTTGGCGATGAGCGGGTACATCACGCGGTCGATCTCGATGAACGGGACGATCTTGCGGTACTCTGCGTGCAACTTCTCTACCGCGGGCGAGGACTTCAGCGGACGGCGGAAGTCGAGGGCCTGTGCGGCGTTGAAGAGCTCCAAGGCAAGGACGCGCTCCGTGTTCTCAGCCACACGATAGAGTTTCGTGGCGGCGTTGGCACCCATGGAGACGTGGTCCTCCTGACCCTGGCAGGTGGGGATGCTATCGGCAGAGTTGGGCATGCAGAGCATCTTGCTCTGGCTGACGATCGAGGCGGCAGCATACTGGGTGATCATGAATCCGCTGTTCACACCCGGCTTGGCAACGAGCATGGAGGGAAGACCGCGCTGCTCGTCGCCCAACTTGTAGATACGGCGCTCGGAGATGCTGCCCAGCTCGTTGAGGGCGATGGCCAGGAAATCCATCGGAAGGGCAATGGGCTCACCGTGGAAGTTGCCGGCAGAGATGATCATATCCTCCTCGGGCACCACGGTGGGGTTGTCGGTGGCGGAGTTCATCTCGGTCGTGCAGACCTCCTCCACATAGTGGAGTGTATCCTTGAACGCACCATGCACCTGCGGGATGCAGCGGAAGGAGTAGGGATCCTGCACATGGGTCTTGTGCTGTTTGATCAGCTCAGAACCCTGGAGGAGCTCGTAGATATGGTCTGCCGTCTCCATCTGGCCGCGATGGGGGCGAACGGCGTGGACAGGATGCAGGAACGGCTCGATTCTGCCGTCGAAGGCATCGAGGGACATCGTGGCGATGAGGTCGGCCCACTTCGACAGATCCTGTGCCTTCAGGACGCTCCAGGCGAAGAAGGCGAGCATGTTCTGCGTACCGTTGAGCAGGGCGAGACCCTCCTTGGAGGCGAGGTGGATGGGCTTCCATCCCATCTTCTCGTTGAGTTCCTCACCCGTGATGATCTTGCCCTCATACTCTACATGGCCGAGGCCAACGAGCGGCAGACAGAGGTGAGCCAGCGGCACGAGGTCGCCAGAGGCGCCCACGCTACCCTGCTGATAGACAACGGGGCACACGCCGTGGTTGAAGAACTCGATGAGACGCTCCACGGTGTCGAGCTTGATGCCGCTGTAGCCGTAGGAGAGCGACTGGATCTTGAAGAAGATCATCAGACGGACCACATCCGTCGGCACGCGGTCGCCCTCGCCACAGGCGTGGCTCATCATGAGGTTGATCTGCAACTGGGACAGCTTGTCCTCGTCGATGCTCACCTTGCAGAGGGAGCCGAAACCTGTCGTCACACCGTAGATGGGTGCCTCGGCGGTGGCAATCTTCTTGTCCAAATACTCACGGCAGCGGATGATGCGTGCCTTGGCGTCGTCGGAGAGACGCAGCTCATAGCCCTCGCGGATGATGGCGCGGACGGTATCGAGCGTCAGATGTTCTGCGCTGATATAATGGATTTTACGTTCCATTGCTTCTTTTCTTTCTTAAAGTGTTGTCAGGCCCGTGAAGGCCCGATGAGTTGATGTTTTGATTTTATCGTTGCTTGAAAACATATCGCGCAACAGGTTGACTGGGAGCCTGTTGCGGCCCCCAGACAATATGTTAGAACGCAGCGTCGATGATGTTGTCGTCGACGAGGTTCGGCATGGTCATGCGGAAGTCGGGCGTGCGGTCCATCTCACGCTGGATGGCATCCATGGATCCCTTGTTGCGGGCCCATGCACGGCGGGAGATACCGTTGTTAACATCCCAGAAGAGCATCTCGCGGATGTTGCGGCTGCTCTCCTCGGAGCCATCGACTACCATACCGAAGCCACCGTTGATGACCTCGCCCCAGCCTACACCGCCACCGTTGTGGATGCTCACCCACGTAGCGCCACGGAAGGAGTCGCCGATGACGTTCTGTACGGCCATGTCGGCGCAGAACTGAGAACCATCGTAGATATTGGAGGTCTCGCGGAAGGGAGAGTCGGTACCGGAGACATCGTGGTGGTCACGACCCAGAACGACGGGTGCCTTGAGGCGGCCATCCTTGACGGCCTCGTTGAAGGCAAGCGCGATGCGGGTACGGCCCTCACAGTCGGCATAGAGGATGCGGGCCTGTGAACCGACGACGAGGTGGTTGGGACCTGCCTCGCGGATCCAGTGGATGTTGTCGTCGAGCTGATGCTGGATGTCGGGGGTGGCATGGCTGCGCTCGTCCATCATGATCTCCTCGGCAATCTTATCGGTCAGTGCCAGGTCGGCGGGATCGCAAGAGGTGCAGACCCAGCGGAACGGACCGAAGCCGTAGTCGAAGAACATCGGACCCATGATATCCTGGACGTAGGACGGATAGCGGAAGCCGTGACCGTCGGCAGCCATGATGTCGGCACCGGCGCGTGAGCTCTGCAGGAGGAAGGCGTTGCCATAGTCGAAGAAGTACATGCCACGGGCGGTCAGCTTGTTGATGGCAGCCACCTGGCGGCGCAGAGACTCCTCGACACGAGCCTTAAACTCCTTCGGATCCTCGGCCATCATGCGCTTGCTCTCCTCCAGGGTGAGACCCACGGGATAGTAGCCACCGGCCCACGGATTGTGGAGAGAGGTCTGGTCGGAACCGAGATTGACCTCGATATCCTCCTCAGCCAAGCGCTCCCAGAGATCGACGACATTGCCGACGTAGGCCATTGACTTCACCGTCTTGGTGCTCACAGCCTCGCGGATGGCGGGAATCAACTCGTCGAGCGAGGTGTGGAGCTCATCGACCCAACCCTGCTCGTGACGCTTCTCGGCAGCGAGCGGATTGATGTCGGCTACGACGCTGACCACCTTGGCGATGTTGCCAGCCTTGGGCTGAGCACCGCTCATGCCACCGAGGCCAGAGGAGACGAAGAGGGGGATGGGGTTCTTGGCACCACGGGCGGGATCGTGCATCACACGACGGGCGGCATTGAGGACCGTGATCGTCGTGCCGTGGACGATGCCCTGCGGGCCGATATACATATAGGAACCAGCCGTCATCTGTCCGTACTGGCTCACGCCGAGGGCGTTCATGCGCTCCCAGTCGTCGGGCTTGGAGTAGTTGGGGATGACCATACCGTTGGTGACGACCACTCTCGGTGCGCGCTTGTGTGACGGGAAGAGGCCGAAGGGATGGCCAGAGTACATCACGAGGGTCTGCTCGTCGGTCATCTCGGAGAGGTACTTCATCGTCAGACGATACTGTGCCCAGTTCTGGAAGATGGCGCCATTGCCTCCATAGATGATCAACTCGTGCGGGTGTTGTGCCACGCGCGGGTCGAGGTTGTTCTGGATCATCAGCATGATGGCTGCGGCCTGCTCCGAACGATGGGGATAGTCGGAGATGTTGCGGGCCTTCATCTCATAGGTGGGACGGTAGCGGTACATATAGATACGACCGTACTGGCGCAGCTCCTCGGCGAACTCGGGGGCGAGCTGTGCGTGAAGCTCCTTCGGGAAATAGCGGAGCGCGTTGCGCAGAGCGAGCTTCTTCTCCTCCGGGGTGAGGATATCCTTACGCTTGGGCGCATGGTTGATGGTGGTGTCGTAGGGCTGCAATGCCGGCAGCTCAGCGGGAATGCCGGCACGGATGTCGGCCTGAAATTCTGCTAAGGTCATTATTTTGTTACTTTTTGTTCAATGGTGAAAGCCCTTTGGCGTCTTTCGGCCAAAGGGCTTCGGTATGGTGTCTTATCCCTCGATCTTCGTATCGACGATGGCGAGGATCTCCTTCTCTTGCTGCTGTGCGTTCTCGGCCATCTCCTTGGCCTCGGCCAAGATGGCGTCGGCAGTGGCACGGTCCTTGAGAGAAGCAGCGTTGATGCGGACGTTGAGCCATGCGCCGAGCACTGCTGAGCGGGCGGCGAGTGCGCCTACTCCTGCGTCGCTGACAGAGGCGGGGTTGCCCTCCTGTGCCATGGCGCGGCAGATGTCGAAGGCGGCATAGGCGGTCTTCATCGTCTCCAGAGGCACCTTCGTGGCATAGAGCGTGGCGTCCTGGATGGCCTGGCTGCGGGCAGCCTTCTCCTCCTCGGTGCCCTTGGGCAGGCCGAAGGCATCCATGATGCGGTTGAAGGCTTCGGTGTCCTCATCGACGAGGTGCAGGGCGCGGCGGACGATATCCTGACCACGGTCTGCCCACTGAGAGAACTCCTCCCAACGCTCGTCCCATCCACGCTTGTGGGCGGAGAGGTTGGCCACCATCGTGCCCAGGGCAGCTCCGAGCGCACCCATGTAGGCGGCGATCGTGCCACCACCCGGTGCTGGACTCTCGCGGGAAGTCTCGTTGGCAAACTCGCTCACCGTGAGATCGACGAGCTTCGCCGTCTTGTCCTCATCCTCCAGGAGATACTCGATGACCTTCTCTCTCGGGTTGAAGGGCTTGAGGTCCTCCAGACCCATGGAGTGGATGGCGATCTTGATGATGTCCTCCTCGGGGATGCCGGTGGAACGCTGCTGCTTGCGCAGGAAATACTCACCAGCCTCGATGAGCACGCGCTTCGGAATGAGACCGACAATCTCCGTACCCGTCACGCGGACGCCACGCTCGGCGGCGGCACGGCAAACCTCGTCGAAGGCCTTGTGGAGCGGGGTGACATTGATGTTGGTCATGTTCATCGAGACCTGTGCGATGCCATACTCGTCGATGAACCATCCGATGGCCTTTGTGGCCTTCAGCGTGCCCGGCTGCATGATGGGTGATCCATTCTCGTAGCGGAGGATCTTGCCCGTGAGACTACCACCCTCGCGCATGGGGCGTCCCTTCTCGCGCACGTCGAACGCGATGGCGTTGGCGCGGCGGGTGGAGGTGGTGTTGAGGTTATAGTTGACGGCAATCAAGAAGTCGCGTGCGCCGACAGCGGTGCAGCCCGTGCGTGCCACCTTCTCGTCAAAGGGACGGTTGCCCAGGTCGGGACCATCCTCCGTGCCGAGACGCTCGGCGAGCTTCTCATACTCACCACGGCGGCAGACGGCAAGGTTCTTGCGCTCCTCGGTCTGTGCGGCGGCCTCGTAGAGGTAGCAAGGAATCTCCAACTCGTTGGCGAAACGCTCACCCAACTTGCGGGCCAACTCGGCACACTCCTCCAGCGTGATGCCGGCTACAGGTACGAGCGGGCACACGTCGGTGGCACCGAAGCGGGGGTGTGCACCATGGTGCTGGCGCATATCGATGAGCTGGCCAGCCTTCTTGACTGCACGGAAAGCAGCCTCACAGACGTCCTCGGGCGAGCCGACAAACGTCACCACGGTGCGGTTGGTGGCCTCACCCGGATCGACATCGAGGAGCTTGACGCCCTTGACAGACTCGACCTCGCGGGTAATCTGGTTAATCACGTCCATGTTGCGGCCCTCGGAAAAGTTGGGGACACACTCTACAATTCTTACATCTTTCATGTTCGTCTTGTTTCAGGAGATTGTTTAAAATATGCGACAAAATTACAGTTTTCTTCCGAAACGACCAAATAAATGAGGGAGAAATGTTGGGGACAAGGCAGCAGGGTGCCGTGACGGGGCGGCAAAGGGACTAAAATGGCGGTGGAAATGATGGAAACGGGAGGAAGATCGCGACGGAAAAGACGGGACAAAAGGAAGGAATCGCTGACGAAAGG
>ERZ1026964.104-NODE-104-length-23484-cov-5.210935_pt1 | contig 23484 bp, 14 predicted proteins | sample MGYA00519565_ERZ1026964 | MGnify/ENA primary metagenome ERZ1026964 (study PRJEB26926, sample SAMN06164476) | human gut metagenome | biome: ENVO:00009003; feature: ENVO:2100002; material: ENVO:00002003 | host: Homo sapiens | place: USA | collected 2012 ...
CAGCGTCAGATGTGTATAAGAGACAGAAACAAGCATTTTATAGAAAAACAATTTGCCGAATGGCAGACGGCAAGCGACAACCTTGCCGCTTTAAGAAAAGCGCTTGTCAAGCAAGAAGTGATTTGCGGCATCCCGTTTACTGTGCAGCACAACCCGGCACGCATGGTTTCCACCGGAGCCAAAACCGACAAAGAAAGCATTCTCTCCCGTCCCTGTTTTCTTTGCAGAAAAAATCAACCCGAAGACCAGCGCGTCTGTCCCATCGGAGACGGATACAATCTGTGTGTCAATCCTTATCCGATACTCCCCTATCATATCACCATCCCATCTGCCGAACACCGGGAACAGATCCTGCCTGCTGATTTTTGCAACACCGTCAGCACTCTCCTCAATGAATTGCCCGACGAATACGCCTTATTCTACAACGGAGCACTTTGCGGAGCCTCTGCCCCCGACCATCTGCATTTTCAGGGAGTTCCGACGGAGCACGTTCCACTGATTGCTTTCTATCGCCGGACGGACAGCGGAAAAGAAAGGCTCGCATCAATCAGCCATTCATCCGTCCTGCACTACATCGACAGTTACGTCTGCCCCCTGTTCAGCATCGAACAGTGCCGTGACGGAAAAAAAGACGAGTCCTTGTTCACCAATATAATGAAAGAATTGCCGTGCAGCAATAACGAACCGGAACCGAAAGTAAACATACTGGCATGGCAAGAAGATGAAAAACAAATCATCCTTATCATTCCGCGCTGTAAGCACCGTCCCGAATGTTACAGTGCCGAAGCCGGCAAACAAATGCTTGTCAGTCCGGGTACCCTTGATATGGCAGGCATCATTGTCACACCGCGCAAAGAAGATTTTGAAAAGATATCAACCGAAGACATCCGACAAATCCTGCAAGAAGTCGGACTGCCACGCGAAGATGCACAGGAAATAATTAAGAAGTACCGAAAAAGAGACAGACTATGATGAAAGAGCCCGAAATAAATGTAGGAATAGTAAATGCACAAGAAATCCATTTTTCGTTGAACGGCCGTTTTTTTGCCAAAGGAGAAACCGTATGTGGCGAACAAAGCGTCTCTTTCAGTGAAGGAGGCATTTTGTGGAACGGCAATCTGTATCGTGAGCTGACATTCACCCCACAAGACGAACGCACTTCCTTCTCCCTCTATGATGTGACCATCGGCATCAATTTTCATTGGGAGCGTCAGGAAACCCAAAGCTTTATGGGAACGCTGAAACTGGTGGTGGATGAAGGCAAAATAACAGCCATCAACATCCTTCCGGTAGAAGACTATCTGATAAGTGTCATCTCTTCGGAAATGAACGCCACCTCTTCACTGGAGTTTTTGAAAGCACATGCAGTCGTTTCGCGAAGCTGGCTTTTTGCCCAAATGGAAAAGCGTAAGGCTCTATGCAACAAGAATGAAGGATTCTTCTCCTTTGTGAAGACCGAAAACGAATACATCCGCTGGTATGACCGCGAAGACCACACCATCTTCGACGTGTGTGCCGACGACCACTGCCAGCGTTATCAGGGAATCACCAAAGCATCGAACGCAACAGTCGCCGAAGCTGTCCGCGCCACACGCGGCCAACTGCTCATGTACGGTCAAGGCATTTGCGATGCCCGTTTCTCCAAATGTTGCGGAGGAGTAACCGAAGAATTCGGTTACTGTTGGGAAGATAAGGACTATCCCTATCTGTCCGCCATACGAGATGACGGAAAAGAAGCCTCGCAACCGCTCCCCGACCTGACTCAGGAAGCGGAAGCCGAACGCTGGATACGCACCTCTCCCGAATCATTTTGCAACACTACGGACAAGAAAATCCTGTCGCAGGTTCTCAACAATTACGACCAGGAAACCACAGATTTCTACCGCTGGAAAGTAGAATATACTCAGGACGAGCTCTCCGCCCTCATCCTGAAACGTTCCGGAGTTGACTACGGGCGGATAATCGATCTTGTTCCTGTGGCCCGCGGCACTTCCGGACGCCTTTGGAAGCTGAAAATCGTCGGGACCAAAAAGACACGTACTATCGGCAAAGAGTTAGAGATCCGACGCACCCTGTCTCCTTCACACCTTTACAGTTCCGCCTTTGTCATAGACCGGGCAGAACTGTCGGCGGAAGGCATACCCGGACGTTTTATCCTCACAGGAGCCGGTTGGGGACATGGTGTGGGCCTCTGCCAGATAGGCGCTGCCGTAATGGGAGAGCAGGGATATCAATATGACGCGATACTGCTGCACTACTATACCGGCGCCACTATTGACAAACTATATGACTAATCTAATAACCGAAAAACAACCAACAGAATGAATAATATCAAGAAAATATCCCCTTGGGCATGGGTGCCCACCCTGTACTTTGCACAAGGTATCCCTTATTTTATCGTGAATAACATCTCAGTACTGATGTTTGCCAAAATGGGTGTTCCCAACGGAGACATGGCGCTGTTTACCAGCTTGCTGTATCTACCCTGGACTATCAAACCCTTCTGGAGCCCGTTTGTGGACATCATCAAGACCAAAAGATGGTGGGTTGTTTCCATGCAGATACTGATGTCGATAGCTTTTATCTTGCTGACCCTGACCATTCCACGTCCGGACGAAGCGACCATGGCAGCCGGAACGACTCCTATCAGTATGTTCACCATTACCCTGGTACTATTCATCATTACGGCATTTGCCTCCGCCACACACGACATTGCAGCGGACGGATTCTATATGCTGGCGTTAAAGTCGGGCGAACAGGCAGAATTCGTCGGTATCCGCAGTACGTTCTATCGTCTCGCGTCCATTTTCGGACAAGGAGTGCTCGTAGCCATTGCCGGCGCCATCGAATTGAAATACGACAATATCCCACTGTCATGGACCATCACGATGCTGGTTACAGCCGTCATGTTCAGTGCAGTAAGTTTCTATCACCTCTTTGCAATCCCCAAACCGGCTTCCGACAAATCGGTACTGGCGCCGGGAACAGCCAGTGCAAAGGCCATCTTCAAAGAATTCGGCCGTACATTCGCCACTTATTTCACCAAACCGGGCGTGTTGCTTGCCATCGTATTCATGCTGCTCTACCGTCTGCCCGAGGCATTCCTCATCAAGATGTGCATGCCTTTCCTTGTTGCCGCCAAAGGAGCGGGAGGCTTAGGGCTATCTACGGCAGAAGTAGGCATCGTATATGGCACTATCGGAGTAATTTTTCTCACTCTGGGCGGCATCCTCGGAGGACTGTTCGCATCACGCATAGGATTAAAGAAGTCCATTTGGTGGATGGCGGCATGTATGACGCTCCCCTGCCTGACTTTCGTTTACCTGGCTGTTTGCCAGCCCGAAAACCTGTTTGCCATATCAACGGCTATTGCTATCGAACAATTCGGCTACGGATTCGGATTCACAGCCTACATGCTCTATATGATGTACTTCTCCGAAGGTGAGTTCAAGACATCCCATTATGCCATCTGCACCGCATTCATGGCATTGAGTATGATGATTCCGGGTATGTTTGCAGGGTATATTCAGGAAGCAATCGGCTACATCAACTTCTTCTGGATGGTGATAATCTGCTGTGTCGCCACCGTAATAGTCACAATTTTTGCAGACAGAAGGATTGATCCGGAATACGGAAAAAAATGATTATGAAGAGTGACGGATACAAACAACATAACTAATTCAGAATACATGCTTATGAAAAGAACAATTATAGCCTGCTTGCTCTGCCTCCTTTGCGGCAGTATGGCACAAGCACAGAAGATAAGAATCAAAACCGGCATTGAGGTGCTGAAAGAACAGAACTTCAAGTGCCTGGAGGGGAAACGCGTAGGTTTGATTACCAATCCTACCGGAGTAGACAACAAGTTAAAGTCCACCATAGACATTCTGCATGAAGCACCGAACGTGAACCTCGTAGCCCTTTATGGTCCGGAACATGGCGTGCGCGGCGATGTACATGCAGGCGACCATGTGACCGACATAAAAGACCCCTCCACCGGGCTGCCCGTTTATTCCCTCTACGGCAAGACACGCAAAGCGACCCCGGAAATGCTGAAAGACATCGATGTACTGGTATATGACATACAGGACATCGGCTGCCGTTCGTTCACATATATCAGCACTATGGGACTTGCCATGGAAGCTGCCGCCGAAAACGGAAAAGAATTTATTGTACTGGACCGCCCCAACCCCGTAGGCGGGTTGAAGATTGAAGGCAATCTGACAGAAGATGACTGCATTTCGTTTGTCAGCCAATTCAAAATTCCGTATCTTTACGGGCTCACTTGCGGTGAGTTGGCTTTACTGCTGAATGGAGAGAAGATGCTGAAAGACGGAAAGCAATGCAAACTGCAGGTTGTAAAAATGAAAGGCTGGAAGCGCAAAATGGACTACACACAGACCGGCTTGCAATGGGTTCCTTCATCCCCGCACATCCCACATCCACATTCCGCATTTTTCTATCCTGTCAGCGGAATTTTAGGCGAGTTAGGCTACATGTCTATCGGAGTAGGTTATACGATTCCGTTCCAGATGTTTGCCGCTACATGGGTGGAAGCGGAGAAACTTGCCAAAAGCCTGAACAGCCTGAGCGTACCGGGTGTTATCTTCCGGCCTATGTATCTGAAACCGTTCTACTCCGTAGGCAAAGGCGAACTGTTGCAAGGTGTGCAGGTGCACATCATGGACTTTGGCAAAGCTCCACTCAGTGAAATACAGTTTCTCGTCATGGAGAAAGTAGCCGCCCTCTATCCCGAACGTGCCGTCTTCGACCATGCAGACAAAGGCCGGTTTGCCATGTTCGATAAAGTAAGCGGTTCCAAACAGATACGCGAACGGTTCAGCAAGCGCAACCGGTGGGAGGATATCCGGGAGTATTGGTATAAGGATGTCGAAGACTTCCGCAAACTGTCGAAACCATATTATTTATACAAATAGTTTGACAAGCAAAACTGAATACAAATTGATATGATCCTGAATGCATTTCAGTCGTATACTGAATCATTCACTCCGCAAATGCGCTTCACAGCACATCCCGACGAGAGTATACGGAAACATGCATGACAGTAACAAATTATACGTTATGAAACAGAGTAACTACATGGCTTTCCTGCAGGAAGCGAAACAGTTCATCCCGCAAGAAAGGATCTACACCGATGAACTCCACCGACTGGCATGGGGAACGGACGCAGGTTTTTACCGCCTCATCCCGCAAATCGTAATCCGCTCGGAGGGAGAAGAAGAGATTTCCCGATTACTGAAACTAGCCGGTCACCACCACCTGCCCGTAACTTTCCGAGCGGCAGGAACCAGCCTTTCCGGACAAGCCATCAGTGACTCCATACTCATCGTAGCCGGCAAACACTGGGAACAATACAGCCTTTCCGCCGACCATGAGGAAATTACCCTGCAACCCGGCATCATCGGTCAACGGGTCAATGAGCTGTTAGCCCCTTTCGGGAGGAAGTTCGCTCCGGACCCAGCTTCCGTCAAAAGCGCCATGGTGGGCGGTATCGTCATGAACAACGCTTCCGGCATGAACTGCGGCACACACGCCAACAGTGACAAGGTGCTTCTTTCCGCCCGTATTGTTTTGGCAGACGGAACGGTGCTTGACACCGGAGATGCCGTCAGCCGCGCCGCATTCGAAGTGACACACCGCGATTTCTTGCGCCGGATTTGTACGCTTCGCGATGAAGTACGCGCCGATGAAAAACTATCCGAACGTATTCATTACAAATATTCCATCAAGAACGTAACAGGACTGAACCTCCTTCCTTTCATCCGCTTTGACGATCCGTTCGATATCATAGCTCACCTTATGGTCGGTTCGGAAGGAACATTGGCATTCCTTTCGCAAGTCACCATGAAAACAGAGTACGACTATCCCTGTAAGGCAAGCGCCATGCTCTACTTCAAGACTATAAAAGACGCTTGTCGTGCCGTAGTGGCCATGAAGAAGCTGACGGACAACAACGGCGGGTGGATTGTAAAAGGAGCAGAACTACTGGATTGGAAGTCCCTGGCATCGGTCAGCGACCCCATATTCCTGAAATACAGAGGAGAAATATGTTCATCTCCCCTGCCCGGCATAGAACCGGGAGACGAAACCGGACTGACTGCCGTACTGACCGAAACCAAAGCCTGCACAGACGAAGAACTGAAACGGAATATCGGTGCAATAGAACATTGTCTCTCTCACTTCCGAACCTATACGCCTGTACGCTTCACAGACAAGCCCGAGGAATATTCACAATACTGGGCTATCCGTTCCGGTATCTTCCCTTCCGTAGGCGGAACGCGAAAACCGGGAACAACCTGTCTCATCGAAGATGTGGCTTTCCACATCGAAGATTTGCCCGAGGCAACCGCCGAGTTACAGCAACTCATCGCCCGGCATGGTTACGAAGACGCCTGTATATATGGACATGCGTTGGAAGGTAACTATCACTTCATCCTCAACCAGTCCTTTGGCAGTGACGCCGAAGTAAAGCGTTACGAGGAGCTGATGAACGATGTCAAAACATTGGTGGTGGACAAATACGATGGTTCTCTGAAGGCGGAACATGGTACAGGACGCAACATGGCTCCCTTTGTTCGTTACGAATGGGGAGACTCCGCCTACGAAGTAATGAAAGCCGTTAAAAAGCTATTTGACCCACAGGGCTTGTTGAATCCGGGCGTTATCTTCAATGATGACCCGAAATGCCATATAAAGAACTTCAAACCGCTTCCTCTCATACCCTTAGATGCGAAAAGCCCTGCTGCCAAAGTGAACCGCTGCATTGAATGTGGCTTTTGTGAAGTGAACTGCCTTTCCTGCGGTTTCACCCTTTCCTCGCGACAACGCATCGTACTGCAAAGAGAGATTGCCCGTCTCCGGCAGAATGGCGATGCTCCTGAACGTCTGGCCTTGTTGGAAAAGCAATATCTCTACCCCGGAAACCGGACTTGTGCCGGAGACGGACTGTGCTCCATGTCTTGCCCTATGGGAATCAATACTGGTGACCTTACGCACATCATCCGCCAGGAAGAATTACCGCAAGGCAGTTTAGGCTATAAAGCCGGAAATTTTGCCGCCAACCATTTTGCAGGTATCAAAAGCGCACTGCGACCTATATTAGGACTGGCAGACCTCGGCCATTCCATTTTGGGAACAAAAGCGATGAGCAGTATCACCAAAGGCATGCACAATGCCCTCGGCATCCCCCTATGGACTCCGGCAATGCCAAAGCCCTACAAATTCAAACCTAAAGAATTAAAAGCCGGAAATAAAGTAGTCTACTTCCCCAGTTGCATCAACCAAACGATGGGGCTGCCCAAGAAATCTCCTGTGGAACAGCCGCTGGTCAACAAAATGATCGCCCTGCTCCAAAAAGGCGGTTACGAAGTCATCTTCCCTAAAAACATGGAAAAACTCTGTTGCGGCACAATCTGGGAGAGCAAAGGCATGCTCGACATAGCCAACCGCAAAACAACCGAACTGGAAGCAGCGCTTTGGGAAGCCAGCGAAGAAGGGAAATACCCTGTCCTGTGCGACCAAAGCCCATGTCTGCACCGCATGCGCAGCACCATTCAAAAAATGAAACTTTATGAACCGGCAGAGTTCATATACACATTCCTGCGCGACAAGCTGTCATTCACTCCCATTGACCGACCCATAGCAGTCCACATAACGTGCTCCATGCGTAAAATGGGACTGGCCGATACAATCATAGCCCTGGCACGGCTCTGCTCCACAAAGGTCATCGTGCCGGAAGAGGTAGGTTGCTGCGGCTTTGCCGGCGACCGAGGCTTCACGTATCCCGAACTGAATGCCTACGCCCTGCGTAAGCTCCGTCCACAGATAGAGGCTGCCAGCATCGGCATCGGTTACTCCAACAGCCGCACCTGTGAAATCGGACTGACAACCAACTCCGGTATCCCATATGTGTCCATTGCCTACCTCGTAGATCAATGCACACAACCTTTGACAACAACCCAAGACTAACTTAACACACCTGAAATTATGAGTAATGCAGTAAAAACAAACAAACGTATTCTTGCCCTTGACATCCTCCGGGGAGTCACCATTGCGGGAATGATCATGGTCAACAATCCGGGCACATGGGCACATATTTACGCCCCCTTGCGCCATGCGGAATGGAACGGCCTTACCCCCACCGACCTTGTGTTCCCTTTCTTTATGTTCATCATGGGGATTTCCACGTACATTTCTTTGAAGAAATATAATTTTGAATTCAGTCATGCCGCCGGCATAAAAATCTTAAAACGCACCATACTTATCTTCCTCATAGGTATGGCTATCGGCTGGTTCTCGAAGTTCTGTTATTATTGGACCTCTCCCACCGAAGGCATCAGTTTCGGCACGCAACTATGGGAATCCGTATGGACGTTCGACCGTATCCGTATTCTGGGTGTCATGCAACGTCTGGCTCTCTGCTATGGCGCTACCGCTATCATTGCCCTGACCATGAAGCACAAAAACATCCCGTATCTTATCGCCACTCTTCTGACAGGATATTTCATCCTATTGCTATGTGGCAATGGATTTGCCTATAACGATACGAACATACTTTCTATCGTAGACCGCACTATCCTGACCCCAGCACACATGTACAAGGACAACGGCATCGATCCGGAAGGCCTCTTAAGTACCATTCCCGCCATAGCCCATGTACTGCTGGGCTTCTGTGTGGGACGCATGATGCTCGAAGGGGGCAAAGCCAATGAAGATCGTGAAAGCATGCTCAACTCACATCTCATCAAATTGTTTTTAGTAGGCACTATCCTTACATTCTCCGGTTTCTTGTTGAGTTACGGATGCCCAATCAACAAAAAGATTTGGTCGCCTACCTTCGTTCTCACAACATGCGGGTTGGCTTCCAGTTTCCTGGCACTGCTCATCTGGATTATCGATGTAAAAGGCTATAAGAAATGGAGCCTGTTCTTCGAATCATTCGGCGTCAACCCCCTGTTCATGTATGTATTGGGAGGCGTGCTTAGTATTCTCTTCGGCAGCATCTGCTTCCCATGGGGAGAAAGCAGCACCAGTATACACACATTCCTATATAAGATATTGCTGATGCCGATATTCGGTGAAACCGGCGGTTCACTGGCCTATGCGCTGTTGTTCGTCGGCATAAACTGGTGCATCGGCTACCAGCTCTACAAACGGAAGATTTATATAAAAATATAACAATTGGTGATGTGTGATCAGCAATTGGCTATCAGCCACTAACCACCCATCATTAATCATAAATCACTAATAACCAAACAACTATAAAGATATGATTCTAATAGCAGACAGTGGCTCTACAAAAACCGATTGGTGTGTTGTAGAAAACGGACAACCCATCCAACAGATATCCACGAAAGGAATTAACCCTTTCTTTCAGTCGGAAGAGGAAATCAGCAATGAGATCGCAACATCACTGTTGCCTCAGTTAAAAACAAATGCATTGGATGCCGTATATTTCTATGGTGCAGGATGCGGATTTCCCGATAAAATAGCTATGGTCCACCGCGCCATTACCAAGCATCTCCAAATAAAGAGAGAGGTAGAAGTCAATACAGATATGCTTGCTGTTGCTCATGGACTCTGCCAACACGAGGCCGGCATTGCCTGTATTATGGGTACAGGCTCCAATTCTTGCTATTATGATGGAAAGCAGATTGTTTCCAATGTGTCCCCGTTGGGATTCATACTTGGAGACGAAGGCAGCGGTGCCGTACTGGGCAAGTTATTGGTAGGTGATATACTGAAAAACCAGATGACTCCCGAATTGAAGGAGAAATTTCTCAAACAATTCGGCCTGACACCTGCCGACATTATAGACCGCGTTTATCGCAAACCATTTCCTAACCGTTTTCTTGCGAGCCTTTCGCCTTTCCTCGCACAGAACATAGATGAACCTTGCATACATGCGCTGGTACTGGGAAGTTTCAAATCATTCCTCAAACGCAATGTCATGCAATATGAGAACTTCCGTAATAGCAAAGTACACTTTATCGGTTCGGTAGCTTTCTATTATAAAACAATATTAGCAGAAGCTGCACAGGAAATGAATATCCAGTTGGGCACTATCATTAAGAGTCCAATGGAAGGACTGATTAAATATCATAGCGGAAAGTAACCTATAAGGTGATAAAATAGTAAACAACAACCCCCATAAAGTAAATAGACCTATGTTTATAAAAATTTCAGAGCAACCCTCGCTCTACAACGACCTGGAAAAAAAGTCCGTCCATGAAATACTGGTAGACATCAACAGAGAAGATCAAAAAGTGGCGCTTGCCATACAAAAAACAATACCTCAAATAGAGAAGTTAGTGACGCAGATAGTTCCCCGCATGAAACAGGGCGGACGTATTTTCTACATGGGTGCCGGTACAAGCGGACGCCTTGGCGTGCTCGACGCTTCCGAAATTCCACCGACATTCGGCATGCCTCCAACATTGGTTATCGGCCTGATAGCCGGTGGTGACACAGCCCTACGCAACCCGGTGGAGAATGCGGAAGATGACATGCAACGTGGTTGGGAGGAACTCGTAGAACGCAATATTACGGATAAAGATACGGTCATCGGCATAGCTGCATCCGGTACTACCCCCTACGTAATCGGCGCACTGCATGAAGCACGCGAACATGGGATTCTGACAGCCTGCATCACCAGTAACCCCGACTCTCCAATGGCAGCGGAATCAGACGTAGCCATTGAAATGATTGTAGGCCCGGAATATGTTACGGGAAGCTCCCGAATGAAATCGGGTACAGGGCAGAAGATGATTCTCAATATGATTACCACTTCCGTAATGATACAATTGGGGCGTGTAAAAGGTAACAAAATGGTAAACATGCAACTTAGCAACAAGAAACTAGTAGATCGCGGAACACGTATGTTGGTCGAAGAATTAGGACTTGATTATGGAAAAGCCAAAGCTCTCTTACTCATGCATGGCTCTGTGAAAAAAGCCGCAGATGCTTATCGAATTAAGGAGTGACGATCTATAATCTTTTACCTCTAATCCTGCTACCATTATGAGAACATATCTAAGTTTTCTTTTCCTTTTCTGCGGACTACAAATAACCATTGCGCAGCCATTGCAACATGTAGTCCCCGAACAAGCGCACCCTACTCCGCGTATATATACAGAACATTACTACAAACGGTTCATTCAGTTCATGGACGAAGCTCCTATCAGCAACAAGGACATCGTAATGTTAGGCAACAGCCTGACAGAAAACGGTGGTAATTGGGCTGCCCGCCTCGGTAACAAGCATGTACGCAACCGCGGTATCATCGGCGATGAAGTGATGGGTGTATACGACCGTCTCCACCAAATATTGCCGGGACATCCTGCCAAGTTATTCCTCCTTATCGGTGTGAACGACATCTCCCATGGCCTGACAAGTGACAGTATTGTCAGCATGATTCGCACAACGGTAGAACGCATTCGGAAGGAATCTCCCGACACCAGACTCTACCTGCAAAGCCTGCTTCCCATCAACGAGAGTTTCGGCCGCTATAAAAGGCTGACGGGAAAAACAAGTATGATACCCGAAATCAATAAACAGTTAGAAGCTCTTGCCAAAGAAAAAGGCCTGACATACATCAATCTCTTTCCTCTGTTCACAGAAAAAGGAAGCAATGTGTTACGAGCAGATCTGACAACCGACGGACTGCATCTAAAGGAAGAAGGCTATAAAATCTGGGTAAAAGCCATTAAGAAGAAGATATAACAAAAGGCACCTGATAAGTCCCTGATTATAAACAGAAAAGGTGATAAAGAGCAAACTTTATCACCTTTCTCATTCATATCAATTCGTTTTTCCTACACAATTCCTTTCAAATATACATCAAATGTCAATGATGAATAACCGGGAATGGATGAATTACCACTCGAACCATATCCGCTTTGCCAAGGGATATACAGTAGCCAACGTTCGCCTACCTGCATATACTGCAAAGGCCATGTCCATCCGGAAATTACTTTCGAAACAAAAAATTCAGAAGGAGAATTAAAATCCGTAGGCCACTTGGATTCGGCAAGTAATTCGGATGACTCGGACGAGGGCGACGACAAAGGCAATGGTAGCTTACTGTCTGTTGCTCCAAAGCCATCAAAATTACCGTCAAATTCCTCCCCTGTGATGAAAGTACCGTAATAGTAAGTGCTTACCTCGTCTGTAAATAGCGGGTATGCTCCTCCATCTTCTTTCCATAGCTTCTTGCAATAGACATATTGGGGCTTGGAATTACCATCAACACTGACACCCCCAGTTTCGACTTTTATAGCATACAGTTTTCCAATTTCCATATTCTTTGCATCTTCCAACGAAGCTACAATGCTATTACCGGTCTCGGCTTTTATAGAATCAATAAAAGCTTCATTACGTGGCACCCAGTTATCATATTTTCCAGCCTCCTCCACTTCTTCGCAAGCTACGAATGCACCTGCCACGAAGAGCAAGAAAGGCAAAAACAAAAAGAACGGTCTCTTCATCTAATTAAAAAATTATAGAATTACTATTATTTTATATTCACTATCCGCCGTTCTTTGTAACACCCCGAATGGCGGACAGCTAAATATTTTCTTATTGCAGCGTTTTCAGCAAAGACGTGATGCTTACGCGATCTGCAATGATATTGTTCAGTTCAGAGATAGCTACACGTTCCTGTTGCATTGTATCGCGATTACGTAACGTTACGCAATTGTCTTCCAGCGTCTGGTGATCCACAGTTACACAGTACGGAGTACCGATGGCATCCTGACGGCGATAACGCTTACCGATGCTGTCTTTCTCGTCATACTGGCAATGGAAATGGAACTTCAAGTTATCAATAATCTCACGAGCTTTCTCAGGAAGGCCGTCTTTCTTCACCAGCGGCATAACAGCCAGTTTCACCGGAGCCAATGCAGCAGGTAACTTCAGGACAACACGAGTCTCGCCATTCTCCAACTGCTCCTCACAGTAAGAAGCCGACATAATGCTAAGAAACATACGGTCTACGCCAATAGAGGTCTCGATAACATACGGAGTATAACTTTCGTTGGTTTCCGGATCAAAGTATTTAATGTTCTTACCGGAGAATTTCTCATGTTGAGACAAGTCGAAGTTCGTACGACTGTGAATACCTTCCACTTCCTTGAAGCCGAAAGGCATCAGGAATTCGATATCCGTAGCAGCATTGGCATAGTGAGCCAACTTGTCATGGTCGTGATAGCGATAATGATCATCGCCGAAGCCCAATGCCTTATGCCATTTCAAACGGGTTTCTTTCCAAGTCTTGAACCAGTCGAGTTCAGTACCCGGTTTTACAAAGAACTGCATCTCCATTTGCTCAAACTCACGCATACGGAAGATGAACTGGCGTGCAACGATTTCGTTACGGAAAGCCTTACCGATCTGTGCGATACCGAAAGGAATCTTCATACGACCGGTCTTCTGTACATTCAGATAGTTCACGAAGATACCTTGAGCTGTTTCCGGACGAAGGTAAATCTTCATTGCACCTTCAGAAGTAGAACCCATTTCAGTGGTAAACATCAGATTGAACTGGCGAACTTCCGTCCAGTTCTTCGTACCGCTGATAGGGCAAACAATTTCCTCATCCAATATAATCTGGCGCAATTCATCAAGGTTATTATCATTCAATGCTTTGGCAAAACGTTCGTGCAAAGCGTCACGTTTAGCCTGATGCTCCAGCACGCGGGTATTTGTACTGCGAAACTGTGCTTCATCAAAAGCTTCACCGAAACGTTTGGCAGCTTTGGCAACTTCTTTGTTTATTTTGTCGTCATATTTGGCGAGTTGATCTTCAATCAACACATCGGCACGATAACGTTTCTTGGAATCGCGGTTATCAATCAAAGGATCATTGAACGCATCTACGTGTCCGCTTGCCTTCCAGATTGTGGGATGCATAAAGATAGCCGAGTCAATGCCTACTATATTCTCGTGCAGCAGCACCATACTTTGCCACCAGTACTGTTTGATGTTATTTTTCAGTTCCACACCCATCTGACCATAATCATATACGGCTCCCAAACCGTCATAGATGTCGCTGGAAGGGAACACAAATCCGTATTCCTTGCAGTGTGATACGAGTTTCTTAAAAACGTCTTCTTGTGCCATTTTTTGTTGTATCTTAATTAATTTGAAATCTTTGTTTAGATAAAAAGCGCCACAAAGATAGGGATTTATCTTATATGTAGGGTAACGGGGGATATTAATTTATCTTATTCTTCCTCCGTCCTTTGATTCCTCCTCCTCCCATCGCATGACAGGAGTTATTCGATATTTAGGAAAATACAAGTTGAAAGGTATCCTGAACAGTCAACTTTCTTCAAGCATACATATGCAAAAACCGTAATAAAGATACAACTTCCGAAGATTCAGATACAAACCGTTTGATAAAATCTTTCTACTTTTGCAGTAAACAAAAACATTGAAACAAACATGAAAAAAGTACTGATTCTCTCATCAAGTCCGCGTCGCGGCGGTAACTCCGATACACTCTGCGATGAATTCCTGCGCGGAGCGATCAAGGCTGGCAATAATGCAGAAAAAATTTTCCTTCGTGATAAAGCCATTCACTACTGCACAGGATGCAGCATGTGTAGTCTGTATGGCAAGCCCTGTCCTCAAAAAGACGATGCAACCGAAGTAATCGGAAAGATGCTTGCCGCAGATGTAATCGTCATGAGTACACCCGTTTACTTCTACACCATGTCGGCACAGATGAAAACCTTAATAGACCGTTGTTGCAGCCAATACACAAAGATGGCAGACAAAGAGTTTTACTTTATCGTAACCGCGGCCGAAGACGACCGGAAAAAGATGTTACGCACAATCGATACTTTCCAAGGATTCCTCGACTGTCTGGAGAATCCTACGGTTAAGGGAATAGTGTATGGACTGGGAGTATGGCACACTGGAGAAATCAAAGGAAATCCTGCCATGCAAGAGGCCTACGAAATGGGTAAAAGTATATAAACAGGACTTCTCCCCTCTTATCAAGTAGATAAGGGGGATTTATAATTTCCACAAATACCCCTGTATTCTATTCATTACAAGTCTTTTTATGTTATAGGGCACTTTTTACTTAAAAACACAAGAGGTGTATTTAAAAGTATAAGGAAAAAAGGAAAGAACTTGTTACATTTGTAACATCATAACATGTAACACATTATAATATCATGAGAAAACTTTTCCTTTTATTCTCTGCGGCAATTACTATTGCAAGTACCCTTCAGGCGCAGAACCCGGTCATCAGAGACCAATTTACCGCCGACCCTACGGCGCGAGTGTTCAACGGCAAGGTATATATTTACCCTTCGCATGACATACCCAGTCCTATTGACCGTTTGAAAGAATGGTTCTGCATGGCAGACTACCATGTATTTTCCTCGACCAACCTGACCGACTGGACAGACCATGGTGTAATCCTTACTCAGAACAAAGTACCCTGGGTACAGCCCGACTCCTACTCCATGTGGGCGCCCGACTGTGTGTACAAAGACGGAAAATATTATTTCTATTTTCCCAGTACTCCCCAAGGTGAAGGCAGACGCGGATTCAGCATCGGTGTAGCCATCGCTGACAGTCCGGAAGGACCTTTCACTCCGGAAGCCGAACCTATAAAAGGAGTAGGCGGCATTGACCCCTGCGTCCTCATCGATACAGATGGAGAAGCATATATTTACTGGTCCGGACGCGGAATTTCAGTTGCCAAATTGAAACCGAACATGAAAGAACTCGCTTCAGAACCCATGCAGATTCAAGGATTGCCTGACGGATTTAAGGAAGGGCCGTATGCCTTCAAGCACAATAATAAATATTACCTCACTTTCCCCTGGGTGCAAGACAAGACTGAAACTCTGGCGTATGCCATGGCAGACAGCCCAATGGGTCCGTTCACCTTTACGGGAATAATTATGGATGAATCACCTTCCGGCTGCTGGACAAACCACCACTCCATTACAGAGTACAATGGGCAGTGGTATCTCTTCTATCACCATAATGACTATTCTCCCAATTTCGACAAGAACCGTTCGGCGCGTATCGACTCGCTATTCTTCAATACAGACGGCACTATCAAAAAAGTCAAACCGACACTGCGCGGTGTAGGAATAACCGATGCACGAAGCAAAATACAGATTGACCGCTATTCTACCATAAGCCCCTACGGAGTGACTATTGATTATCTGGAGCCTTCCAATACATTTGAAGGCTGGCAGACCTTATTCAACAGAGCTGGTACATGGGTGACATATAATAAAGTAGATTTCGGCATCACTCCCGTAAAGCGGCTCAAAGCACGTGTGCGCTCGGAAAAAGGCGGAGCAATAACCCTGCGGACTCCCGGTGAAAAAGGAATGACAATTGCCGAATTGCCCATAAAACCAACCGGGAAATGGACCGAAATCAGTACAAATGTATCCAATGCACCTACAAGCATGCAAGACCTGATTATAACTCAGACCGGAGAAAACCCGGTAGCAGTAGACTGGATCAGCTTTGAATAATTCTTTCAAAACCGAATATAACAAACTTAAACAGACACAAATCATCAGTTATACATAAGTTAGTCATACTTAGAAACGGGTCCTACTACTTTGGGAAAAGTATGTAGGACTTATTTTTATCTAAAAATATAAACTGAATATCTAAAAGCACAAGCCTACAAATGCATTACAGGCCTATTTTTGTATTGAGGTTCATGCCTTACTCAACCTTGATTAATTAATGCTATCTAATAACATATTACGTATGAAAAAGAATTTGCTTTTTATTTTTTGTGCCATTGTCCTGCTGGCAGGATGTGTACAACGCCCACAATTACCCACTTTTCAAAACACAGGCAACCCCTTAGTTAAAGACAAATTTACAGCAGATCCGGCTCCGCTTGTATACGACGGAACTCTCTATCTTTACGTAGGGCACGACGAGTTCTATGAAGGTCAGGACACTGCTCATGGCGGCAAAGAATTCAACATTACCGAATGGTTATGTTACTCTACACAGGACATGCAAACATGGACTGATCATGGTGTTGTATTGAAGCCCACAGACTTCAAATGGGGGATTGGTGAAGCATGGGCCTCACAAGTTATAGAGCACAATGGCAAATTCTATTACTATACTACTGTACAAGCCGGTGAACCCTACAATAGCAAAGCAATCGGTGTAGCCGTCGGAGATACTCCCACCGGACCTTTTACTGACGCAATCGGCCAGCCTCTTGTAACCGATGATATGACCTCCAACGGTCCACGTGGCTGGTGGAATGACATAGATCCTACTGCCTTAATCGATGACAATGGACAAGCATGGCTTTGTTGGGGAAATGGGACTTGTTTCCTTGCCAAATTAAAGCCCAATCTCACCGAAATTGACGGGGATATCCAAGTAGTAGACCTGCCCCGTTATGTAGAAGGTCCATGGTTACATAAACATGGCAATTTGTATTACCTCACATATGCATCATTCGGACAAGGGCGCGAAACCATATCTTATGCCACCGCTCCTGGTATGGAAGGTCCATGGACACCACAAGGGGAGTTGACCGGCATGGCAGAAAACAGTTTTACAATCCATCCGGGAATTGCCGAATTCCAAGGCAAGTGGTATCTGTTCTACCACAATGCAACGTTAACACTTGATGGTCATACCGGAGCAATAGGACGACGCAGCGTATGTGTGGATGAATTAAAGTATAATCCGAACGGTACCATGCAGACTGTAATACAGACCAAGCAAGGAGTAGCGAAATAGTTTTTCAATAGCCCTAGAGGAGGTTGCGTCAAAATAAAGTGAACCCCAAAAGTTAGACAAAAAACTTTTGGGGTTTATTTATGTCAATGCATCACACATTAGAAGAAAAGCAAGAGATTCTCCGACTTCATGAAGCCGGAGTTAGCGTGGTTGAGTTGATAACTCATTTTCATGTTATCGGTCATATAAAGGAACTGTCGGTAAGATTGCCCTTATCTTAAGCTTGCCACAGATGTGTCGCAAATCTCAATCGGTCAGCAGAAAAGTTTCTTATCACCTGTAATAGATATATTTAACGGAGAAATACTAAATTATAATATAGCCGACAGAGCGGATTTGGAGCAAATAAACAAAATGTTGAATGATCTGTTTGCCATTACCGACAAATTAGCAAAAGAGAATCAAATCATATTGCATTCTGATCAAGGATGACAATATCAACATAAAAATTATCAAGAAGCCTTGAACGAACATGGTATAGTACAAAGCGTGTCACGAAAGGGAAATTGCCGGGATAACTCTGTTATGGAAAACTTCTTTGGGCTTATGAAGTCAGAACTATTATACAACAAAGAATTTAAATCCATGAAAGAGTTCAAGAAGGAACTAGAGGCATATATTGATTGGTATAATAATGATAGAATTAGAGGCTTAAGGGAATGAGCCCGGTAAAATACCGAGCTCATTATTTAGAGACTTTATAACGTTATTTTTTTAACGTCTAACTTTTTTTTGGGGGGGCAGTGCAATTTTGACACAGCCCCTTCAGCGTTCTGATTAAATTATGAATATTATTTTGCCCAACCGCGTACTTGATGTATTTGGTCGTTGATTTCGATTATATTTTGTGGGAGTGGCCAGTATTCGTGCTTACCCTCAACAAATTTAAGTGTAATACCAGCCTCGGCAAATGGGTGACGTACGTCATACACAAGCTTGTGAGGCTTTCTGGCATTTGCAGGGGAAGTCCAATATTCGTCAGTTTGATAAGGGATGTTATCAAGCACCTTGTCGTAGCATTCCTTAGCAATACCCCAACGAACGATATCGAACCAACGGCAGCCTTCGAACCAAAGTTCATATTGCTTTTCGTCTTGAAGCACTTTGAGGTCAACAGTTTCAGATACAGTCTTTGAACCTGCACGATTTTGAATCTTGTTGATATATTTCTTAGCTTCACCAAGTTGATTTGATGCGATACAAGCTTCTGCATAAATCAGATAAGCTTCACCCAAACGAGCAATACAGAGGTTCGTATTGTTACAGTTGTCACCTACAGATAAGTCAGCATCGTTAGGATGCATCATCATCTTCACTTCCATCACGTCACTACGAGAGAATGAGCCATAAGTATTGGTAATACCACGTTCCGGGTCTTTTTCTTTTTGTGCGCGAGTAGTGCAAGTAGCATCGCTTTTCCAACCGCAAAGTTCTTCATCGTAAAAGAATTCATCGGAAGTCAAGAAAGTAGCTTTACGACGATAGCTGTCACCATCGTTTGCCAGCATTTTGTGAGCAAACTCATGATTGATAGAGCCACCACCCCAACCACCGGTTGAACAAATAAGCGGACTCTTACCACCACCTTGAATATCATCACCACGCCAGTTAAGTACGTTAGCTACCATCCAACGGCCACGATTATTACCGACTCTCCAAGCATCTGCACCACCTGCAGCCGCTGTATTAGTAATATAGTTGAATTCGAAAATCTTTTCTTCACAACCATCACCTTCTACGTGGAACAAGTCGCGGAAACGTTCACCCGGAACGAGGTCGTAGTTTTCAGACTCTACAAGGGGCTTCATTACGCTAATCACCTTAGCATTGTCACCTGCAAAAAGAGCAGACTTACCGGCTACGAATTGAGCGAAACCTTTAGTTACAACCCAAGCACCTTCTTTATCATTCTTACCATTACGATCGGGCAAGTCAAAAAGAGCGTCTTCACATTCTTTCACGCACCAGTCAAAGATAGCCTTTTGTGACTCAGCATTAACCGGTTTTTCATCGGTGATGAGGTGGTCAATCAAAGGAGGTTGATAATACACCTGTGCAGCCAACATGTGTGCCCATGCACGCATAACCTTAGCTTCGGCAACAGCTCGTTTCTTAATAGGAGTATCTGCTGTTTCACCAAAATAGTGAATTATCAAGTTGGCAGAATAGATTGCCTTATAAATGTGATTATAAAGATTACCGATAGGGAGAGAGCTGGCATCATAACGGAACTCATTAAGGATACGGAAATCTGCGTGGTCGTTAATGTCACCACCGGCTGCAAACACATCGTCGGCAGAGTAGTTAAGCCCCATGATATAGGCATTCCAAATACCTTCAGTACCACCGATTTCATTGATATAAGTAGCGTACATGGCTGTCAGCGCGGATTCGGCATCCGCATCAGTCTTGTAGAAGTTAGCTGTATTGCTGGTTGCTTTCTGTTCCACATCAAGCATGTCTTCACACGCGGTGAACATCATACTTGAAAGCAAAGCGATTGATAAAAATATTTTTTTCATATCTCTTTCGATTAATTAAAATTAAAATGTAACACTTACGCCAAATACCATCTTGCGCATGTTAGGATATGCACCCTTGTCCAAACCCGGACAGTTGTATTCATTTGTACAAGTTTCAGGATCGAGACCCGGATACTTGGTGAATGTGAAGAAGTCGTCCAATGATACGTAAACACGTGCGTTTTCGATGAATGCTTTATTAGTGATTCTCTTAGGCAATGTGTAACCAAGTTGAATTTGCTTGATCTTGAAGAACGAGCCATTGTAAACCATGGCAGATGAACGCCAGAATGTACCACTACCTGCTACGGAAGAGGCATTAGGAAGTTTGCCAGACTTGAAGTCTTTATAAACATCTTCTGCTATGTTGTTGTAGCCTGTATGATAGAGACCGTAGTAAATATCGTTACCGGCAGCACCAGTACCGAACAAAGTGAAGTCGAATCCCTTGTATTCAGCATTCAAGGTAATACCGTAAGTCAAAGTAGGAAGACCAGAACCTATGTTAGTCATGTCCTCAGTTTGTGGGTCGTTGGTCAATTGACCATCTTTGGTGTAGTATTGTGCAGTACCGTCAGCAGCAACGCCTGCATACTTATAACCGCGCATGTACCATACGGGTTCGCCTTCTTCGAAGTAACAACGAACAGCTTCAGGAGATGCACCTTCAACAGTTGCGCCAGCGATACGTTCGATAGATGGATCGAGGTAAGTCACTTCGTTGTGAAGTGTTGCCATGTTAGCAGATATTCCATATTTGAAGTCACCGATATGGTCTTTCCAACTAAGTTCTACTTCGAAACCGCTGTTTTCAACTTCACCAGCGTTTACAGTCATAGTAGAAACACCTGATTCAGGCATAGTGGGAGCATCTACAAGCAAGTCCTTAGTAATTTTCTTGTACCAATCGAAACCAACGGTCAATCTGTTGTTTAAGAAACGGAAGTCAGCACCCAAGTCGATTTGTTCTGAAGTTTCCCAAGTCAAGTTAGGGTTGGCAATACCGTTAGGCATTGAACCTAAAGTAACGGCACTTGTTGAACCATAGTTATAGAATTGTCCATTTGTATTAATACCAGCTATATATGCATAGTTCTTCAATACGTTCACGTTACCATTCTGTCCCCAAGATGCACGTATCTTACCATATGACATGATGCTTGGATTAACTCTATCTTTGAAGAAGCTTTCGTTTGAGAATGTCCAGCCTGCAGATGCGGAGAAGAACTTACCCCAACGGTTGTCTTTCGAAAGTTTGGAAGAGTCGAAAGCATCGGCACGGAAGTTAGCCTGAACGCTATAGCGGTTGTCATAGCTATAAGTTACACGACCGAAGTAAGAGAGTGCGCGAGAAGTACCCGGTATGCCGCCGATGTTCTTTACTGTTTTATCATTAGCATTTACGCAATCGAGGTAGATGAAGTTGGGAGAATAAGCTTTAAGGATATCCGGACCCGAAGCATTGGCGCTGACATAATTTGAATCGCTTTGGCGATATGACATACCGGCCATGGCACCTACAGCGTGTTTGCCGGCGAAGATATCGTTATAGTTGACGAAGTTTTCCCATTGATACCAAGTAGAGTTTCTACTGGCGCCTGAGATAGTGTAGTTATCACCTTTGGTTTGACCATTGAGGTAGTAGGGGTATTGCCAGTCAGATTCGTTGTTGAAGGAGATACGATAACCCAAACGGGAAGTGAAAGTCACTTGCTTGATAGGAGTAACGTTCATGTAAGCAGTACCATTAACGTTTACACCACTGTTGCGCGATTCAGAACGGTCGCGTTGTGAGAAGGGGTTACCACCGGCAAGACGTTGGTTGAAGTAGGAAGTGGCATAGTAGCCATTTTCATCACCAAAGAGAGTGTAGTTAGAGTTACCTGCTTGAATTTGGTCGTAGTAGTTACGATATTCACCCAACATCTGTTCTCGTTTTGTCCAATAGAGCGGAGTTAACGGGTCAATCAAAAGAAGCATTTCGAATGAAGAACCATAACCTTGTTCAGATATGCCACGAGAACTCCATTTTTCAATGGAGGTGTTGGTACCTACTTTCAACCAATCCTTAATCATATAATCGGCATTCAGTTGAGCGGTAAGACGTTCGTACTTATCTTTGCTACCCTTAACGATACCGTCTTGGTTCACATGGTTCACACTCAGGAAGTATGAGCCGCGGTCGTTACCACCTTGGAAAGTAAGGGTGTGCTGTTGAGCCCAAGTATCTTCGAAATAAGCATCTAACCAGTCTGTATCGGTATTAGGATCCCATCCGTATTGAGTCTGAGCATCAGCCAAAGTAGCATTCACAGATTCAGCACCAAGCTGCATAGTCATCCAGTCCTTGAATTGAGTAGCGTTAAGCAAATTGGGCACGCTTCCGAGTGATTGTTTAGTCCACTTACCACTATAAGTAATAGATCCTCGTCCTTTCGCACCTGATTTAGTAGTGATAAGAACAACACCATTACCTGCTTCAGCACCATAGATGGCAGCCGAAGCAGCATCCTTCAATACTTCCATTGATTCAATCATAGAAGGGTCGAGGTATTGGATAGAGCTAACTTGCAAACCATCAACAATCAGCAAAGGACCGATGTTGTTGGAGTTTGAGGAATAACCACGAACGCGGATTGATGCGCCTTGACCTGGTTTACCAGAACCATTCAAAATCTGTACACCTGCTGCCTTACCTTGCAAAGCAGCAGCAGCATCGGTAGTTGACAAACCTTTCAGTTCATCAGCCTTTACAGAAGCTACCGAACCGGTAAGGTCACTCTTGCGTTGCACACCATAACCCACAACGACCACTTCATCCAACACTTTCGTGTCTTCAACCAGTCGCACATTTAGGTTAGTGCGCCCCTGCAGTTTGATTATCTGCTTTTTATATCCCACAAACGACACTTCCAGTTGGCTGTTTTCGTTCTTTACCTGAATATTGAAATTCCCATCCAAATCTGTAATGACTCCGTTCGAAGTTCCTACCTCTAGAATCGCAACTCCAATCATCGGCTCGGAATCGTTTTCCGAGACGACAGTCCCTTTAATTTGAATCTGAGCCCATGCTGAAGAGCAGCACAGTACCACCAATGCAAAAAATAGTAAAACTTTGTTTTTCATAAGTATAAAGTTGATAATTTTAATAAAAAATGTGTTTTCAATAGTATCGTCAAAC
>ERZ1026964.127-NODE-127-length-21776-cov-5.961926_pt1 | contig 21776 bp, 24 predicted proteins | sample MGYA00519565_ERZ1026964 | MGnify/ENA primary metagenome ERZ1026964 (study PRJEB26926, sample SAMN06164476) | human gut metagenome | biome: ENVO:00009003; feature: ENVO:2100002; material: ENVO:00002003 | host: Homo sapiens | place: USA | collected 2012 ...
ATAAAGATATCCATGATTATAGAAAACAAAATCTTTATATCGGAAATAGTTATGTCGATAAAGGAAATTATTATGTAGGATTTTGTTTTAACGGAGAAGAATTTCTTATAGATAAAGAAGATTTTGACCTCGTTCAAAAATACAGGTGGCATGTGGACAAGAATGGATATGTATTAACAAAAATAGGTAATAAATCTTATAAACAACATCGGATGATCTTAGGCCTAACATCTGAAGATCATATAGAAGTTGACCATATAAATCATAATCAATTAGATAATCGAAAAGAAAATTTGCGTTTAGTTGATCGTAGTAAGCAATGTATGAATACGAGAAGGCCAAATACCAATACAAGTGGCAAAAAAGGTGTCTACAAAATGGCAGGATACGAAAAATGGTGTGCCCAAATTAACGAAAACGGTCAACGGCATTACCTTGGATCGTTCGATACTATCGAAGAAGCGATAGAAGCAAGAGAAAAAGCCGCTATTAAAATGCATGGACAATATAAATGTGATTAAAAAATATGAAACATTCAAAAGCAATAATCAGCAGCTAAGCCCTGATGAGGGGAAAGTTCAACGACTATTCCGTAAGGAAGTAGATGGTAAGCTATTGACCATCGAAGCGGTGCGCTCCTCTATTCTTGAGGATGAAGATATAGTCTCTTCTTATATGTAAAAGTATAAGTCAATTTTATTGAGGTATAAAAGTAGCGTTTTATACTAAAGATTTGAAGCGATTCAGCAAAGAAAGAATTTGATATCAACAATACTATGGAGCTGCGTCTCTTACGTAAGAAGTGGGAACGCAAGGATTTCCAGGGTAGGTACATAAAACCTTATTTCTTTGGTCACATCGATAAAACTAAAGGGTTTTATAATACTGACCGGAAAAATTACATGAAGCATGATACTTCTATGGACTACCTGCGCGAGATCCTGGAAGCGTATCGTGTTCCATATATAAAGGAAGAAAAAGTTGTCCCGTTTATGGATATCATTGGAATTAAATACAACAGTGATTGCACAGCTTATAAACAGGTCAGAAAAATTATATATCAGATAGAGCATTTTAGAAGAACCAGTTTTTATATATGGAACGGATACGCTGAAACCGATGAGCGTTTCATGCTCTATTCTGCTGAAGAAGATAAAATGATTGACTCTATTAATAAGTATACAGTTAATCAAGATTCTATGTATTGCCTATTAAGACAATTAGCTTCTGATAATGGAAATGATGCGACAGGGCTGGTTTTAAGGATTCTTTTTAATATAGGGAACTCTCAAGCCTTTGATATGGTGTCTAAATCGAAGCAGACGGTCGATAAGATCGAGCAAGACTCTTGTGGTGATATTGTACTTTTTTCAAAAACATACAAAAAATGTCCAAAATAAGCCCGTTTTGTCAGGATTTTAAAAAATGAAATGCCTGAAACCCTTGATAAATAAAGGTTTTTTTCGACATCCCAATTTTACCCTATTGGAAGAGCAATACCCCTCTTCTATTTTAATAATCAATCTCTCTTTAAAGCGGCTGGGGGTATCAGCCGCATGTGAAAAGAAAGGAATAAAAGGACTATGGAAAAAATGTTAGTGACACAGGCTCTTAATGAGCTGAAACTTTTAGATTCTCGGATTACTCATGAAACCAGAGGCGCAGCTTTTGTTGTTGCTGCTAAAACATCTGAAAAGAAAGTATCTCCGAGCGTAACCAAGGAAACATTCTGCAATGATGCAACAGCAAAATATCAGTCTATTTGCGATCTGATCCAGCGTAGAGCAAAGATCAAAGCAGCTGTTGTTGCTTCTAATGCTAAAACAGAAGTTACGATTCATGGTGTAACTATGACAGTCGCTGCAGCGATTGAAATGAAAACAAGTATCGATTACTGGGTTAGCCTTGAGCGAGTGATCAAAACGCAGTATGACAACGCACTTGCAGCTGCTAACAAAAAGAATCTTGATTTAGAAAAGTCTATAGATTCTTATTTGGTAACAATGTTTGGTACAGAGGTAAAAAATAACAGAGATAAATATTTAGATACTATAAATCCGATCAGAGAAGCTAATGAGTATTCTTTGGTGGATCCGATTAAAAGTACAGAGAAACTGGAGGAGCTTCGCGACATGATTTCTGGATTTCAGAGTGAAGTAGATTCTGTTCTGCAGATCTCTAACTGTACAACTTTTATTGAATTTTAAAGGGTAAAATTATACCCTAATCCTGTGTGACTATACGAAAATCACAAATTTACATGCGCTTCGCTCCCTGGCGATATAGGGAGCATACAAGATCTTCGAATTTCGCCACAGGGGAAATTAATTTATTATTTCCGACCATATACAGGGAATACAAGAAGAACATTATCTTTGGGTAGATAATTGTATAGAAGGAATGCTTAATGCTTAATGCACAATCTTCTAATCTTCAAGTGTAAATTTTCTTTTGAGATTAATTATTAAGAGTTAAGTTTTATTTCTCGATAAAATCCTATGGTTAGGTTACTAGAGGTCATGTAAGTATCTTGTGATGATCCAATAGGCTGTATAGTCACACAAATAAAGAGTGTGTAGTGTAATGGTAACACGCTGGTTTTGGGAACCAGAAAAGCAGTTCGAATCTGACACATTCTACTCTTGCGGGATAGAGAAGTTGGTTATCTCATCAGGCTCATTCCCTGAAGACCGCTGGTTCAAATCCAGCTCCCGCAATCTCCCCTGTGATGCAATGGCAGACGTACCTAATAACGCATTTTACTAATAGGTTTGTACCGGTTCGAATCCGGTCAGTGGGAATTATGGACGGTTGGCCGAGTCTGGTTTATGGCGGCAGACTTGAAATCTGCAGGCCGCGTAAGCGGTCCGAGGGTTCAAATCCTTCACCGTCCGTCTGGAGGGATACTCAAGTGGCTTAAGAGGCGCCTCTGCTAAGGGCGTAGACCGTGAAAGCGGTGCGTGGGTTCGAATCCCACTCCCTCCGCTCGTCGGACATATTTTTGTTACCTCTTTTTTATATTGCTTCTTTTATGTGGGGATGTGAAAGAAGCAAACTGCGGATATGGTGGAACGGTAGACACGTTAGTCTTAGGAACTAATGCTGCATAGCGTGTGAGTTCGAATCTCACTATCCGCACTAATAGCGGTATGTTCTTTTCGGAGACATAGCAGATGAAAACCTCTGCAGAGCTGTAGGAAATGGCAGCTAGGTTCTATCCTTTCTGGTTTTAGGGGGTAAAATTTTATCCCCTATATAATAAGGAAGAAACTGGTGATACTCATGAACAGGGTATGCTCCTGTCGCACCATCAGTGGAGAGCCTGACGGATAATTACCGTCCACTCTCCTATTACTAAAGAAAATTAAAAGTAAAAAGAGAAAACGGAATGGAAACAACAAAAGAAAATGGACTGATTATTTTTCGAAATGAAGAATTTGGTCAAGTGAGATCTGTAACTGTTAATGGAGAGCCATGGTTTGTGGGAAAAGATGTTTGCGAGGCATTTGGAGATACTAATTATAGAAGAAGTCTTGGGAATATTGACCATTGTGATAAAAGCACAACACGGATTGAAACAGCTGGTGGCGTACAAAATATGACAACTATCAATGAAAGTGGGTTATATTCATTACTTTTTCAGATGCAGCCAAAGAAAGCAAAGGGTGTGTCACAAAATGAACACCCTATCAATGAACGATTAGAGAAACTACATAGATTCAAACGTTGGGTAACTTCTGAGGTTCTTCCGGCACTACGTAAGACCGGTACCTATTCAATGCAGAATATGACGGTTTCAGATCAGATCAAGCTACTAGCAGAAGGCTATAGCGAAGTTGAAACTCGTTTGGAAGAGATTCAAGGTGTTACTCAGGATTTGAATTCTCGTGTTGAACACATCGAAAAAACGCTTGACGTACTTGAATCAAATAACAATGCCGGTAAGCTTCTCAATCTTAAGAGAGCAGTTGTTGCAAAATCTTATGAGTTAACTGCCGGGAATGGTGTTTATGAAGTTTTATGGCAGCGTAATTTCATCGCGAATAATTACAGTAACATCAAGCGGTCCTTTGACGTAGCAAGAATCGGTCAGATCCCAGCAGCACAGTATGATACAGTAATGGAAATGGCTCGATCATGGGAGCCAAGAGACATCTATTTGCAGAATAAAATTGCAGAAATGCAGGGACAGCGTGAAAAGAATCTTCTTGGTGACAAGAAATTAATTGCGTTGCTTCAGTATCTCCGTGATACCAATGACGGAAAAATCAATCCGTTTAAGAGATAATTTTCAAAGAAAAGTTTTCAATGGGGTAAAATTTTACCCCATGCGGCTCCTTGGTCTAATAGGTATAGGACATCGCCCTTTCAAGGCGGTAATGGTGGGTTCGAGTCCCCCAGGAGTCATCTGGGTAGGTATGCAAGTGGTTAAAGCAAGCGGTCTGTAAAACCGTCGGCGTAAAGCCTTCGTAGGTTCGAATCCTACCCTGCCCATTTTTGTGTTTGTGGCCAAGTTGGTAAGGCATCAGACTTTTAATCTGAAAATCGCAGGTTCAAATCCTGTCAAACACACTCTTCTTCTTTTTCTTTCTAAAAAGAAGAAGAAATAAACCGAAAGAAGGGAATTATTATTAAACTAATCGGAAAACGTGAACTGAAAGTCCTTATTGAGAACGGTTATATTCATAAGGAACGGAAAGAGGGAATCACTATCACATCAAGACAAAAGGCATCAGCTGGGAAACGCTATTACGCGGAAGATCGTCTTGCATTTATTGCTTGGGAACTTCTAGGTTATTCTCCTGATGATAAGGATTTCCAAAAATGGATTAGTCAGCGTGATCGCAGAAAGGCGTAATAAATGGATAAAATGCTTTTTTACGATACAAATGCACTGCTGAATTTACAGGACAAGGCTTTTAAAGAGCCTTTTTTTATTGCTCAAAAAACTCTTGAAGAAATCGAGGGAATAAAAACATCTGGTACGAAAGATGGAGAAGTAAAATATAAGGCTCGGAAAATAGCTCACTTATTAGATGACTTCTATGAGAGTTACCATGTTGTACCGTACAACGATGACGTGAAAACAATTTTGGCAGACTTTTCTCTTGAATCTACTCCAGACAATATTATTCTGGCATCTGCGTACTATGTCAATGAAACAGACACACAGATTTTAGTTTGTACGGATGACCTAAATTGTAAATTCATTTCTAGGAATATTTTTCAGCTTCCAACAAAAGGGATTAACGAAATTAATCTAGTTACAAATGCAGAGGAATATACCGGATATAGAGATGTGACTCTTTCAGACGAAGAAATGAGTGATTTCTATACGAATATGAGCCGGAATACTTTTAATTTGATAATGAACCAATATCTTATTATTAGAAAATCTGATGGTGAAGTTGTTGATTACAGACGTTGGAATGGAGAAACCCATGTTGCTCTATCTTATAAGCAAATCAATAGTCATTTCATGGGCAAGGTTAAGCCGATAAATCCTCAGCAGGTCATTGCTTTTGATATGTTACAGAATAAAAACGAAACAATTAAAGTAATTTCCGGACGCTTCGGGTCTGGAAAAGACTACATAATGCTGTCAAATGCTCTGAAATTAATCGAAGATGAAAAATATGACAAACTGTTATATATCAGGAATGCTATAGGTGTAAAAGATGCTAATGAAATTGGATATCTTCCTGGCAGTAAGGATGAAAAGCTTCAGCCTTATGCTGCTCTATTAGCTGACCATCTCGGTGGTCCGACCGGACTTGAGATGCAGATTTTGGCTGGTCATATTGAAATTGAACATCTCGGATACATGCGAGGCAGAGATATTAAAAATACCATTATTTACTGCAGCGAGGCAGAGAACTTAACAAAAGAACATGTGCAGTTACTGATTGGTCGTGTGGGTGTGGGATCTACTCTGTGGATGAATGGCGATTTTAAACAGACAGATTCTCCATTATTTAGGATGAACAATGGATTACTCTCTTCTGTTCAGAAGCTTGCTGGACATGAAAAATTTGGATATGTGCAGCTTCAAACAACGGAACGGAGTGAAACTGCTGCAATGGCAGATTTGTTAGATTAAAGAAAGAACGAGGATAAAAAGGATGGAAGAATTTTTTAAAAAAGATTCACCTGGGTCTACAGATGATCTGATTCAGGAGCTAATTGAAAAAAGAATCTTGGTCGTAAACGATGAAGTAGACGAGTATCTATTAGAAAATTTGGTACTCCAGATCATTAAATTTAACGATCAAGATAAGGATCTGCCGGTCGATAAACGCAAACCTATTAAGATTTTTTTGCAGTCTCCTGGGGGAAGCTGTATTGACGGACTTAATGTGGTTGATGCGATTGAGCATAGCGTCACTCCGGTATATACTGTATGCTTTTCTAAGTGTTGTTCTATGGCTTTTCATATTTTTATTACAGGCCATAAACGTTACGCTTTCAAAAATTCAGTTCTATTAAACCATGACGGGGAAATAGCTATTCAGAATACAAATTCTAAAGCAAAGGATACGATGCTCTTCATCGATGAACTAAACAAACGTATGAAACAGCATATTTTGGATCATACAAAAATCACAGACGAATTTTACGATTCGATCTATGAAAAAGAATATTATATGTTCGCTGATACACGGGCTAAAGAACTTGGCTGCGTAGATTATATTATTGGCGAGGATGTCACTTTAGACTCACTTCTTCGTTAAGAAGAATTGGTACATAAAAAAATAAAAGAAAAAAAGGAGAAAAAGAATTATGGAAAAGAAAGTAGTAAATTTTAAGGAAGTTGTAAGAGAAACAGCAAAGACTGTAGGAATGAAGCAGAAGGATGTTGAGCAGGTACTGAGAACTGTATATGATGTAACAGCTGCTGCTCTTGCAGAGGTAACACCAGATATGTCGGTAGAGGTAAAGGTACTGCAGAGTGGAGTTTCTCTTATTTCTGAATACGTAGCTCCTCATACTGCAAGAAATCCGCAGACAGGTGAGACTGTTGAGGTAGCTGCAAAGAATCGTGTTAAAGCAAAGGTATATTCCGGCTTTAAGAAAGAGATCAACGCATAATTTATAAAAGGAGAAAAAGGACATGGCAAAATCAAACAGAACTGTAAGTTATACAAAAGCAGTCATCAATAAAGCAGCAGGTACAATCACCGAGCACTTGAAAGACGGCGATTTTGTATATTTCATTGATAATATTCTCGACACTTGGGATGGTGTAGAAGGCGTGTCTATTACTATCAAAAAAGATGAGGAGCTTCCGAGCGAGGAATAACTCGCTTCTCCCCTGTTAGTTAACAGGGGAGATTTTTTTATGGATATTACATACCAGCAAATAAAGGACATAGTTTACGGAAAAATGATCGCTAAGACAGACACACGCTCATTTGAGGAACTTAGCGAAATTTTATTCGGTAAAGGCGTTCATTTTGGTGAGTCCGAGGTTCGTAGGCGGATGCATGGAATGAAAAGAATCATCGAAATCATAGAAAGTGAAAAGAAACAGGGCGTAGTGACTACTATCCTATCCATTTCTGATTTGCATGTCCCATTTCAAAAACCTATAGAATTGTTGGCAGATTACGCAGGGAACATTGATATCCTACAGCTTAATGGAGATATTTTAGATATGTTTTCGATATCAAAATTTCCAAAAGCGTATAGAGTCAGTCCAATAGAAGAAATGATTTCTGCCAGACAATATCTCATAGATCTAATCAATTTTCTTAAGCCCAAAAAAGTAGTCGCTAATTATGGGAATCACGAATTAAGAATGGGCAATTATTTAAACAAACATATTGATACAGAACTAAAAGACCTATTACCCGAAACAGCTCTTGATTATATTTTCGTCGATGGCTTTACGCATTACGATAAACGGTTAATGACAAAAACATATTATGAACCGCTAATCAAAGTTTTTACAGATGTAGAAATCGAGTATACAGGTAAATGGTATAGTCAGATTGGGAATACTATATTCTGTCACCCAAAGGCTTTTTCTACCGCTCCTCTAAAGACTGCGGAAAAAGCTCTCTACTGGTTCAGAAATGAAGGATTTGTATTTGATTCTTTGGTTATGGCGCATACTCATCACATTGGCTATTATTCCATTGGGAATACTTCAATTTATGAACAGGGAGCTTTTTGTGAAACTGAAAAAATGGGATACACAGATGGACAGTTGGCCAACTCTCAGAAACAGGGCTGTATTCTAGTTTGTCAAGACGATTCTGGAAAATTGATATATGATAAAACAAAACTTATACCTTTTAATTAATTTTTAGGGCGTAGTAGAGGTTATCCTCTGCTTACGCCCTATTTTTTTGACGGTGGAGGTGAGCCGAGTATGGCTACAAAAAAGAAACCTATTGAATTAAGTGCCAATGCTAAAAAACCAATAGCGGAAGTCAGAGCTGATTACCAGAAAGTTCTTAATGAGCTTGAATGGTATAAAAATTCTATGCGTTGTTCTTTCTGTGGAAAAGTAAAACTTATGTCGAAAGATAATTTTTATACCAGTACAGATCCTATGATGTCTACTGGTTTTTGTCCGATTTGTAAGGACTGTATTAAAAAAATTGCCAGACGTGTAGATAAAAATGGCGTTGAGCATGGAGCAACGAAAGCGTCTGTAATGAAAGCATTACAATATTTAGACAAGCCATTTCTTAACAAGACCTGGGACTCAAGTTATTTTGAAACAGAACGTCTGAAAGAAGGTGGTCCGAAAAACCAGATAGATATATGGGGGAATTATATTAAAAACATACAAATGAAGCAGTATACGGATCTTCACTGGGAAGATGGAGATGTCTTTAGACAACCAGCTCCAACCGGAATTATGGATGCTGCTCTTCCATCTTCCTTAGAGGAAGAAGAATTTGAAAAGCAACGTCAACGTGAAAAAGATGAAATGACCGAGAGTGAATCTAATAGACAATATATTATAAACAATATTGGATATGATCCTTTCGAAGATTATCCTCGGGCTAACGAGAAGCCAAAGCTTTATAACAAACTGGTATCTTTTATGGATGAAGACGCAAAAGACGATCCGATGAAGATGATGGCAATTATAGAGATTGTCAAGACTTATAACCAGATTGAAAAAATAAATCAGAGTATTGATGAGTATACTTCTGATCCTGCAAATTTCAGTAAAAACATTGCCACTGTTGACAAACTGAGTGCCACGAAAGACAAGCTGAATCGTAGCGCCATTGCGTTAGCAAAAGATAACGGTATCTCTGTTAATAATAACAACAACAAATCTAAGGGGGCTAACACCTTAGCTGGGAAGATAAAAATGTTAAAAGAGATCGGCTTCCGGGATGCCGAAATCAATGCATTTGATTATGAAACCTGCGAAGGAATGAGACAGGTTGCAGAACTTAGCGAAAAAGCTAGGCACCTTCAGATTAACAAAATTAGTCTGCGTATAGCGTAAGCCGTATGAGAAATCACCATCTAATTGCTGGAAAATCCTAAAGACAATTAAACTACAGCATAGTACCTTAAACGGTACAAGTGCGAATGTCGTGAAAACAGAAAAAATTAATTGTATGAGAGCGAGGTCAAATCCCCTGCTCTTTTTTAATGGATGATCAGCAGCTAAGATCGAAAGATAAAGTTCAACGACTATTCCTGTTGGAAGTAGGATCGTAAGTTTTAGACGATTCGAAAAGGTGGTCTCCTTTTAATTAAGGATGAAGATATAGTCTGTGCTCATAGGGAAACCTTGAGGAGCGAAAGCTCGATTACGGAGTAGCGTCCGTTTTTTATTTTCTTGAAAATATACCAAAAGAATAAAATTTAATCAAACATTACAGTGGCTACGACGAAAACATTGCTCAGGAAATTAAAGACATAAAAGTTGAATTGGTAGAATCTCTCACAAAAGAACGAGATGCAGCCTTAGAGTCTATGAGGCTTTTACTTGTAGAGAATACAGATCTGAAAAACTCGCTTAAACGGCTGGGTGGTCTATAATGGATTATCAGCTAAATGAAAATGGTCTATTCCTACCTAATGATTATCAATTATATACAGATCCCGATTTATATAACCTAAGTAACCGTGTCAAGGAACAGTATAAAGAATGGAGTGAATTTGTTCAATGGGGACGAAGGAATCCCGTTTTTTTTGCCGAACGTATATTCGGTGTTGAATTTATGGATTATCAAAGATACGTTTTTATGATGAGTTGGAACAGGCCGTATGTAGTCTGGTGCTGTTCTCGTGGTTCTGGGAAAAGTATCTTAGGATCTATATTCATAATGACCAAAACACTCCTTATTCCGAATCACACTTCCTATATTTTGTGTGGTGTTGGTTCCCAGTCTATCGAGCTTTTTACGAAAATTGAAAAGTTCGTCTACAATCAAATTCCAAGTTTTAAAACCCTTACCGATATTTATCAAAGCGAAATTGTTAAAAATGCTGCAAATGGAAATGGCTTTATACATAATCCAGCCTCCTATCATTTCGAGACTTTTAACAACAGTCAAGTATTCACATTGAACGGTGCGTACGACAATAATAGAAGTAAGCGTTCTAATCTAAATTTTTACGATGAAGCTGGGTTCGTTGGTAACGAGGAACTATTTACTACTTCAGAACCATTTTGTACCCAGAACTCTAAATTTGGATTAGGAGTAGATCTTGATGATAATGTTTTAAAATCTCAACCAAGACCGTTTGACAATCAATTAATCTATGCTTCTTCTGCCGGAAGAACAGATCAATATTTCTTTAAAAAATATCGCGAAGCTTCTTTACGTTCAGATGCAGGTGATAAAAGATATTTCTGCGCGGACATTAATTCAGATATGGTAATTCACGCGACGAAACACGGAATCGGACTTCCGGAGGCGTTGCTTACACAAGAAACCATTGATTCACGTATGCGTGAGGATAAAGAGGCTGGTTTACGAGAATATGGGAATATTTTCACTTCTGAGGGTGGAGATGGACAGATTATCAAACGAGCAAGTATTATTAGGAATTCTTATGCGTTCCCTCCTATTCTTCAGTCAGAAGAAGGAGATCATTTCTATGGACTTGCGTATGATCCGGCACGAGTCCATGATAACTCAGTTATTGGAGTAGCTGAATACTATCAGACTCCGGAAGACGGTTGGAGGATGAAGATCATTAACATGATTTCTTTGATTGATGTCATGAAGAAGAAAAAGACTCCGATTAATACACCGAACCAAATTAAAATTTTGAAACAAACAATAGCAAAATATGTTCCAGCTGAAGACGCTACATACGATGCTTTGGTATCTCTGTTAGTTGATGCCGGATCCGGAGGAGCAGGTGTCCCTATCACTGACTTCTTATGTGAAGATTGGATTGATCAAAATGGTCGTTCCAGAAGAGGTCTTATCGATCCTGAATACAACGAAGGTGATGGGAAGAAATTCCCTAACGCAGTTAAAGGAAAATTACGACTGATCTCCCCTCTCAAATATAAACCAGATCTTTTTGAAGCTCTGATCAAGATGATCGACTCAAATCTTATTGATTTCCCAGAAGAATATATGAGCAAAGGATATATCGAACTTGTGTACGAAATAGATAAAAAAGGACACAAGAAATTGCGTAGAGGATATCCATCTGAAGAAGAAGAAAAACAATTAAAGAAAAAGGAAATTACTGTTCAAACAGAAACATTCTACTTGACCAGTGATGAAGAAGTCGCTCTGAAGCAGATCGATGCTGCAAAGACAGAGCTGGTTAATATCTACCGTTTTAAACAGAGTTCTGGTCGAGACAGATTTGATCTTGCGCCCGAAAAAGCCAATATTTTACACGACGACAGAGCGTATGTTCTTGCGCTTCTCGGCTGGCAACTTGCTCAGCTACGTCGTGAAAATATAGTTCACAGAAAGCGCGAAGTAACAGATAAAACCAAGTATTTTTCGATTCGCCCACCTAAAAAAGTCACCAGATATTAATTCCGGACAATTTTGGACAAAAAATGGGGCGTTTTGTCAGGATTCGCATTTTTAGAATTTTATTTTTTTCATTTATATTTCGTTTCTCATTCATTATGTGATTTTACACTATAGGATAAGAATCCGCATTTTAGGATTAAAAGGAGGGATACCATATTGAATGAGAAACAAATAGAACCTGTAGGTCGTAAGTCTATGGTCAATTTTGCGCAGCTGAAAGAACTTATGCTGCAGAACGTATCAAAAAACAAGAGCAAAACATTTGTTCAGTATACGAAGGAACGTATTAAACAATACCTTCAGAACCCGTATACCAATATTAACAACATCAGAGGTGTCTCTGCTTTTCTTGAGAGAAACTCTATGATCTATAAAAAGATCCTGGCATACTTTTCGCAGATGCCACTCTTCTATTATAACCTGATTTACAAATCTGATTGGAATACTGGTATAGATACCACGAGCATGCTAACAGAATATATGGACATCTCATCGAAGCTTCAGGAGATAAAAATGCAGAAGGAGTTTTCTTCTGCGATCGCTACTGCTCTTCGAGATGGTGTTTATTATGGTTTCGTATACGATGGTGAAGGTGATGGATTTTTCATATACCCGTTAGATCCTCAGTATTGCAAGATTTCTGCTATCAATGGCGATGGACAATACGTTATCGCTTTCAATGCGTCTTATTTTGATGCTGGAGATAACAAAGAGTATCTATATGGAGTAAACGAAGATGGAGAAGGCGTTTGGGACAACGTGTTTATCGAAGGATATGAAACATATAAAAGTGATGGACGAGATTTTATGTGGTTCGATCTTCCGGTAGAACGGACATTGTGTTTACTTGCCGATGATGATGCAGAGATGCCTCTTCCATATTTCTTGCCGGTTTTCACTAGCCTGCTGGATCTTCTTGATTTGGAGCAGATTTTAGCTTCTAAAACGGAACTGGAAAATTATGTCCTTTTATTAAGTAAAATTCCACTTCTTAGTAATACAGAAGAGGTAGACGATTTTGCTGTCTCTCTGGAATTAGTTCAGTATATTCAAGAAATGATTGATAGTGTAGTTCCAAATCTTGTCGGAACAGCATATTCTCCTTGTGATTTGGAGGTAGTTAATTTTACGAAAGCCAATTCTTCAGAAGATACCGATAAACTTGCGCAGTCAATGCATAATCTATTTTCAAATCTCGGCATATCTGAATTAGTTGTTTCATCCGGATCTTCCACAAATAGTGTAGGACTTAAGCATAGCATCCAGAATGATGAGTCTTTTGCGCTCAAATTCGTCGATCGTTTAGGTAGCTGGATGAATGCTTACATAAAGGCCAACTATTCTGAAAACTTCATTTTTAAATTCCATAGAATAACTTATTTTTCACAGGATGAAAAGGCTACACAGTATAAAGACGCTGCTACGTTGGGTCTTCCAGTAGCGACTGATTACGCTACCTGCTTAGGAGATACTCCTTATGAAATGATGTGTAAGACGTTTATGGAGAACGCTCTGGGAATCAAGTCTGGATTATGGCAACCTTTGTCTACGAGTTATACACAGACAGGTGACGAGAATACAGGAGGCGCTCCTACAAAAGATGATGACGATTTGACAGATGCTGGAGTTAAGACTCGTGATGGGGACAAGAATAAAACCACTAAGGCTGCAAAGTAAAGGAGTGACCGTATGGATATAAGGGGAAATTTTATAGTAACAACAGATAAAGAAACAGCAGATAAACTAATCAAAAATGGTGTGATCTTGATCGGGTGTAACGGTCAGGTTTACACCTTTATTAATAATGCACAGATTTTCTCCAATGATATCGTGCAGAAAATAACATATACCAATGTGTTGTGTATGTAATACGGGGAGGTGAAGACTTGAAGAAAAAATTACTAACGCTTGATAATTTATATACTTATTTTGAAAGTCGTAATGAAGACGTGCTCTTCTCCTCTAAAAAAGAAAATGTTGCTATCATCGTTCAAGTAGATGAAATATTAACATTTGCTTCTGATTATAATTCGTCAGACGGACTTCTTAAGACACATCTAAAATCTTGTCATATCCTTGAAAATCGTAATCACTCCAATATTACAAAAGAAACAATGGAAGAAGCGATTCCGAGTTTTTATAACAGACCAATATTAGGTTTTATCCATCAGTTGTCAGATGGCTCCTACGATTTTGCAGGGCACGAAATGATTATCAACGAGGATTCTATTGAATATGAGGAGGTACCTGTAGGAGTTATCCCTGAAAGCTGTAATGCCCAGTTGGTCTATGACGAAAAGGAAGATAAAACTTACTTGGAAGTAGATGGCTACATCTATGAAGGCTATAGTAAAGCAGCTGATATTCTCCGAGATAAAGGTGGCAGCTCCAAAGTTTCTGTTGAGCTATCAATTGATGAGTTAAGTTATTCTGCTAAGGACAAGGTTCTTAATATAGATAAATTTCATTTTAACGGAGTTACTATTTTAGGGAAAGACAGAGAAACCGAAAAACCTATTGAAGAAGGTATGAAGGGAGCAAATATTACTATTTCTGATTTTAGCTCAGAAAAGAATAGCTTCTTCTCAGAACAGTATACAGATCTGATTAACAAATTACAGGAAATCGAGAAAAAGATAGAAGATTTTAGTAATAAGGAAGGAGGAATTGAACCAGTGAAATTTGATGAATTACTTAAAAAGTATGGAAAAACTGCTGAAGATGTAACGTTTGAATATGAGGGACTCTCCGATGAAGAATTGGAAGCAAAATTCGAAGAAATGTTTAGCGAAAAGCCGGTAGATAATTCTATTAAGAAATGCTCTATTGAAGCAGAAGGAAAAACATATACATTCGAAGTATCTATGGATGAAAAGATTCGGGCATTAGAGAATGTTGTTAATACGACATACTCAGAATCTGACAATGCTTATTACTGCGTAAAAGTTTATGAAAATTATGTTGTTATGATCGATTATTGGACAGGTAAAGCTTATAAACAGAGTTACAAAGCTGAGGACGACAATTTTAATCTTACAGGAGATAGAGAGGCTGTTTATGCTAATTATCTGACCCGTGCTGAAGAAGCTGCACTTGATGAAATGAGAGCTAACTACTCTTCTATTGAATCAAAACTTCAGGAGTACGAAACTAAAGAGGTTGAGTCTAAGAAAGCTTCTATCATTGCAGATGAGGTATATGACGCTGTTAGAGAGTCTGAAGAGTTTACAGAACTGTCTAATAATCTGGACAAATATTCAGTTGAAGAAGTCGAGTCTAAATGTGATGAGATGCTTAAGCAGTTCGTCAGAGAGAATAAAAATTTCTCCATGAACGACGAGAAAAAAAAGAAGGTTCGCGTAGGAGCTAAGAAAGAAGAAACATATTCTCCATACGGAACATTGTTTGCAGAGATTAAGTAAGAGCCGGAAGGTTCTTTTTTTATGTCTAAAAATAGAAAGGAGTAAGTAAATGGCTAGTATTTTCAATAATTTAAAAATTACAAAGCATGCCGTTGCAGGTAGCTCAAAACTTAAGGCTACTATCGCAGGACATATTTACAATATCAAAATTGAAGAAGACCTTGATAATGGCTCTATCGTAGCCAAAGGCGATTATGTTTCAGCAGAGGTTTACAAAGCAAAAGACAGTACAGGATTTAGTGGGATAGTTCTGGATAAAGCCGCTAATGGAAATTGGTATGTGGAGGTTGTAGAGCCGGGTGACGCTCTTCTGCTTCTGAATGTTCCGCTTATTTATGAGGAATATACCACTGCTATGCAGCATGAGAGCAATTTCTACAATGCTGAAGGCGATATCGTGAGAGCTTACGAGCTATATGCAGGCGATATCTTTGAGCTGTCTGCAGAAGGTTTTGACGGTACTCCTACAAAGGGTGCTGCTGTAACTGTTGCCGACAAGAAAGTTAAGATCGGTTAAGGAAGGGGGAATTAGATATGAATAGAAATAGAGTAATCGCATTTTCTAATAGTGAAGTAGCAAATATTTTTGAAACGTTTTCTTATAATGAATTCTCCCAGCTTATGTTCGATACAGCTCGTTCAGAGGAGAAAGTTTCTAAGGAACTTGCAAATGAAAAAATTAGAGAGGTTATGTTCCAGGTACTTGGAGTAGATGCTTCTGCAAGCAGAAAGGATCTGCGTAAAGCAATTCGGAGACATAAAGTCGATGTCTTTGAGATTATCGAAGAGACTGTAGAGAAACTGCTTGTCAGCGGTTGGGGTGATAACCCGTTCTTCAATGAGTTCGTAGAGATCAAATCTCTTGCGGATGGAGATACCAATGAGTTCTATACACCAGACGAGGTTATTTTAACCGTGTCAGAACTTAGTGGAAATCATCATGACATTAAATCTTATAGTGTCCGTGTAGCGTAAGCTGCATGAAAAAATATGTATTTAATTGCTGGAAAACCTTAAAGCTAATTGAACTACAGCGTAATCGGAAACGATAAGCGCGAATGTAACGAAAGTAGAAAAAATCAATTAGATGACATACGGTTAAATCCTAAGTGTTTTATTAATAGGCAATCAGCAGCCAAGTCTCTTATTAAGAGAAAGGTTCGACGGCTATCCCTTGGCGTAATAGTACGCAATAGGAGTACGGCTCAAGTGAGTGGGTGAAAATCCCTTAAATGGAAATGGTACGTCCCTTTATTTATAGAAGGGAAATGATATAGCCTCCTCTCGTGCGAAAGTATGAGGAGTTAAAACTCGATAGAGAGTAACGATCTCTATTAAAGATATTAGGTGTAAGACAGAAATTAACCGAAGGTTCAACCTTTAGAGTTAAAACAAGTTGGTATGGGATTAAAATCTATACAGAATATGAACTTTTCATGGCTGGTAAAGTTGACTGGGCAGCATTTGTTCAGAAGATCTACGAGGCATATGACAAGAAGTTCAATGATATGATCTATCCTGCTGTTATGGAAGCAGGTACAAAAGTCCTGCCTACAAGTCAGTTTTGTAAGACAGGTGCTCTCACAGAGTCTACAAAAGCATCTCTTATTGAACTTGTAGAAGATGTGCAGATGGCTAATGGTTGTGAAGCAGTTATTATGGGTACAAAGACTGCTCTCGCTAAACTTAGTCAGCTTGTTGAGACTCAGTGGATCACAGACAGTATGAAAGAGGAAAGACATACCACTGGTCGTATCGGTCTGTGGGAGGGAATCCGTCTTGTAGAGATTCCACAGGCATTCGCCAACAACGATACTACTAAGAAACTGGTAGACAACACGAAACTGCTTGTTATGCCAGTAGCTGATAACAAATTCGTTAAAGTGTTTAACGAAGGCGACTCTCAGATTAGAGAAGTAACTGATAGCGCTACCAATATGGATATGACGATGGAATATGAATACCAGATGAAGATGGGTATTGCTACTATCATCGGTCGGAAATTTGGTATGTGGACAATTACTGCGTAATTAACAGATTTTAAGAGACTTGCTTATAGCAGGTCTCTTTTATTTAGAAGGAATAACAGGAGGAAATTATGGCAACAACAACTACTACAAAGAAAGCTTCTGAGACTGCTCAGGAAGTTAAGAAAGTAATGACACGTAAGTTCGCAGCAGATGAATTAATTCCGGTACGAAGCGTAACTCAGGGAGAACTTCTTCTTCCGGGCAAAAAGTCAGGAATTGTTTATAGATGGGCGGCATTTGGCGATGTTACCGCAATTGAGTACCAGGACTTGTATTCATTAAAAGCAAGTAGATCTGCTTATGTATACTCTCCTCTCTTTGTTGTGGAAGATGAGGAACTTTTAGCTGATCCTAAATGGAAAGATGTAGTGGCTCTCTATGACTCTATGTATAATACAGAGGACATTGAGCAGATTCTCAAACTTCCAGTGGGAAAATTCAAAGCTGTCTTAAAACAGGTTCCGAAAGGATTCCTTAACTCAATCAAGGTTGAGGTATCTACTAGAATTGAAGCAGGAACTTTTGATAGTATCAATAAAATTAAAGCTGTAGATGAAATTTGTGGAACAGATTTTATGTGTCTTATTAAGTAAGGGGTGATACCCAATGACTTCTTACGATACTATTTTTAACAGATTTTTACAAAAAATTACTGATTATAAATTACTTGAGTTAAGTGACAACGACGTTCATCAGATGATGAATGGATGGCTGAAAAGCTCCATCGCAAAATTTCGGCGCTGTAAAAACGACCTTTCACAGCGGGATGATGAAATTGAAATGTTTGCATCAGATCTGGAAGATATAGAAATAGAAATACTGGCTATGTTAATGGTTGGCGAGTGGTTGGAACCTCAGTTAAATTCTGAGTTGTATACCTCTCAGTTTTTTGGTGGTAAAGAGGAGCGATTTTTTGCCCAGTCTAATCAGTTGGATAAGCTTATGACTTTATACACCAATAATAAATTAGCATGCCAAAAATTGATGCGTGATTACGCATACCGTCAAGCGATGTGGAGTGCTGAAACATGAATTCAGTTTACGGCAATATTTCAGAAAAATCATTGTCTTCTAATCTTACTGATGTTATCGCTCAAGTGTTCAAATTACTTCCTTATAAGGAAGATCATAGCTCATTATTAGATTATCACTTCTCTGCTGTCCTATTCCGTATAGGCGGACTTTCTCAATTACTTCCCAATATACCAGAACTAATTACTGTATTAAGTTTGCTTGAAGCAGCTCGGTACGAATCTGATTTTATTTTATATAGAAAAGCCATCTTAGATAGTTGCTCTATATTAAAAAGACTGCAGGTGTCTTTTGATGAACAGTCTGTATAAAAAACGGTTAGAAGTACGTGGGAAATATATGGGAGAAGTTTTAAAGAAACAATCAGATGAGATTATGAATCAAACTTTTACAAATGATATAGCTTATCGTCTTGTTTATATTGATGGAAAGCCGGTAGATGCTAAGTATATTACTTACACTTACTATTCTATCTCTCAGGATGCTGTGGATTATCATTTACAGTTCAGACCGGGTGTTCATTACCCGATTGGAAAATATGTTGATGTCCCTGATGATACAGGAACATACAACAGATGGTTAATCGTTGGTCGTAGCGATGAGCCGCAATTCGTTAAATACAACATACTTAAATGTAATTGGACATTCAAATGGATTTCTGACGGAATCATTCATGAATGTCTTGGAGTGTTAAGAAAAAGGAACAGTTATAACAGTGGATTAACCATAGTCCCTTGTTTCAGAAATGAGGCAAGCAAACTTTTCTAACTGCTGGAAGTCCCTTAGAGCCTTTTAACTACAACGTAATGATGAAAAAAGCATAAACGTGAACGTGCGAAAATAAAAGGATTGGGTAATCAGCAGCCAAGTCCCGAATAGGGAAAGGTTCAACGACCAGTAAGCCCCTTGTTTAATAACAAGGGCATAGAGACAAGTATCTCGAAATGGAAAGCACCTAAGTGAAAGATCCTTCATACGGTGAAGATATGGTCTTATCTTATATGAAAGTATAAGCTCTAAAGTCAACATACAACAAAGAGGCAGTCGCTTAACGACCGATTGTAAAAAAATCATATATGGACTGATTTTTACGGCACGTCACCAGAGAATCAGACAATGTTCATCGCTCCGACAGATTCTAACACCCAAACGATTACATATAATATGCGCATGTTAATCAGCGACAATCAGATTAATCCTATTGCTTGGGAAGTGTCCAAAATAGAAGATACTATTCCAAAAGGACTAACACAAGTTGTTCTCAAGCAGGATACATTCGATCCTAACAGGGACAATAGAGAACTTATGATAGCTGATTACTATAAATCTAACATAGAACCAGAGAAGCAGCCTGAGATTATACCTGATATAAAGATAACGTATAATTCTTCTGCTGCCATAAAAGTAGGTGGTTCGTACAAAATCTTTTCGGCAGCATCAAAAGATACTGCGCTTGATGATACACTCATTTCTTGGTTCATAGATGGACTGTCTGAAGATGACTACTCTTCTATTCTTTCTTCTAATAGTATTAAAATTAAAGCAAACAGAGATTTTAATCTGATTGGTAAAGTCTTTATTCTCTCACTTTTTTACAACGAAAAAGTGGTAGATCAAATTCCAGTGGAGGTGATTTCATTATGATACGAGATATTCAAAATGTAGATGATGATATCATTACTGCCAAAAGATTGATCAGAGAAAAATTATATCAGGATCCAGATGTAATTGAAGCTCTTCACAATCCAGATTTGAATCCTGACGAACCGGATCAATATGTCGATGTTAATATTTTTGATTACATAAGGATACCGGGGACAACCACTGAAGTTAAGAATTTTATTTGTTTCGATGTGAAGCAGAAACGTCTTAGCTATACAAATGACCATATGAAAGTGCAACAGTATGTTTTTATGATTTTTGCTCATGAAGATGATATTAAGACAGAATATGGCATGTCCCGTCACGATCTGCTCGCTTATCTTATTAGAGACATTTTCAATTATTCAAATATCTTCGGTACACAAATCACTGAAATAGAAAATACTCCAGGTATCTCTGAAACACATTATAGTTCAAGGACTATCGTATTTCAAGCTTCTTCTCCGAATGCTTTAAATAAAGCCGTAAGGACTAATAAATATGAATTTCCTCGATAATGAATTGAAATTCTATTTCGGTGATGACTTCGTGATTAATAAATACATCACTCTTCATCATCCAACTATCGGAGATATAGTAGAACAAGGAGAATCTGAGTATTTTTCAACTGTTCATACTCTTTCCGGAATTCCTTCGGACATGAAGTCCCAACTATGGGATCTTGGTATTAGCTGGGAAGATATTAGTGATTTCGATTTCTTCTTTCTAGTCACTAGAGGTCTGTCAGTTGAGAGGAGCAAAGTCTTTTTCGGTGATCTGGATTTTACTAAATTTCAATTAATGGAAAATCAGGAAAACCATGAACACGTTATGTATCAACAGATAAATGAAACTGAAGCTATAGAACTGGATCAGCATATCTATTTACAGATCGTTACAGCTATAAGGCATATGCACAATATTACCGTTAAACCGGAAAAGGCCTCAACGGAAACTGTAAGAAAAATTTTAATTGAAGAAGATAGAAGAAAAATAAATCAAGTGAAAAAAAGTAATCAGAGGTCAACTATGTTGCCGATGATTTCATCTCTGATTAATTGTTCTGAATTCAAGTATGGGATTAAAGAAGTGAGGCAAATGCCTATCTATGCCTTTCTGGATAGTCTCACTAGAATTCAGATAATTAAAAACGCTTCGGCTCTCCTACAAGGATGCTATAGCGGAATGATAGATACAAAACATATTAAAAAAACAGATTTAAACTGGATGCGCGATATTAGACCGGAAGCTTAGTGCTTCCTTTTTTATTGCGTAAATTTTTAAAGGAGGAAAAAAACAATGGCAAAGAATTTTGATATTTCTAACTTCGTTGAAAAGTGTTAGGGGACACTTACACAGCGCACTATGATAGGAAACTTCATAGTGAAATGTTCCTGAATTGCTGGAAAGCCCTTAGAGACTAATTGACTACAACGTAACAATGAAATAAGTGTAAGCGTGAATGTGTAAAAACTAATTAGTATTGGGCAATCAGCAGCGAAACTCTGAACAGGAGAACGTTCGACGGTCAGATGTAGTGATTGTAGGGAGAAGTCTCCCGAAGTGGGAACGGCCTAAATCTTCTATTGAAGACATGGCAGTGATATGACCTAAGCTTACTGTCTCTTATACACATCTGACGCTGCCGACGAACTCTAGGG
>ERZ1026964.131-NODE-131-length-21583-cov-4.626533_pt1 | contig 21583 bp, 17 predicted proteins | sample MGYA00519565_ERZ1026964 | MGnify/ENA primary metagenome ERZ1026964 (study PRJEB26926, sample SAMN06164476) | human gut metagenome | biome: ENVO:00009003; feature: ENVO:2100002; material: ENVO:00002003 | host: Homo sapiens | place: USA | collected 2012 ...
GGAATATGAAGAGCTCCGACAAGAGTATCAACGCGAAAAAACCGAGTATAAGAGAGAGAAAGCAATCTATCAAGGTAAGACAAAAAACATTTCACAGGATTTGTAAACCAGCTTATTGAAACAAGCCTTCATTGGTTCAATAAACTCGATGCCATATCAACAGTCGGTTCTCTTTATTCTGGAGTCAAATTCTAAAAACAATGTCTATATCTAACGGGCAGAACTTGAAGATTCTTTATCAAACCCTAAACAACACAGGTATGATTTCATTCCCTTGGATAAAACAATCAGATACCATGCAGTGTGGAGCTGCCTGTTTAACTATGATTTGCAAATTTCATGGTATAAACAAAAGCCTCTCCGAGATTTCCTCTATATGTGTCCCCTCAAATATGGGAATATCGATAAAAGGTATCGAAGATTCTGCCAAATTTTTAGGATTCCGGACAAACTCATATTTTCTGTCAATAGCACATCTGTTATCATTGACATCTCCTGTTATATTACACTGGAATCAGAATCATTTTGTAGTCTTATATAAAGTTGATAAAACCGGTAACAAATTCTATATTGCAGATCCAGACAAGGGTCTATTAAAAATTTCTAAAGAAGATTTCAGGAAACACTGGATTAGTTCAAATTTAAACGGCACAGAAGTCGGTGTTGCAATGTTTCTGATACCACCTTCTAATTTTGGACAAAACAATACTGATGACCTCTCAGAAAAACAATCTCTAAGTTTCTTATTTGGTTATATCAGACAATATCGCCGTTATTTCCTACAGATTATTGGAGGATTATTAATTGGATGTGTTCTTCAACTGGTAATGCCATTTCTTACGCAAGCCATCGTAGACATAGGAATAAATCATAAAGATATAGGTTTTGTATGGCTTGTCCTCCTCGGTGAGCTGATGATAGTCATAGGTCGCACAGCAACGGATTTTATCCGCAGATGGCTGCTTCTCCACATCTCCATGCGCATCAACATATCACTTGTGAGCGATTTCTTCATAAAGCTGCTCAAACTGCCGATGTCGTTCTTTGACACAAAGCTGATGGGAGACCTGCTGCAGAGGATAGGTGACCATACCCGTGTCCAGAACTTCCTTACAGGTCAGGTGCTGAATGTGGTGTTCACTTTCCTTAGTTTCATCATATTTGGAATAGTCCTGTTTGTGTATAATCCCTTTATTTTCGGGATATTCGCAATAGGCAGCGTATGCTACGGAATGTGGATAATATCCTTTTTAAGAAAAAGGAAAGTGCTGGATTATGAACTGTTCGAGCAACAGGCAAGAAACCAGAACAAGACATATCAATTGATAACCTCCATGCAGGAAATAAAACTGCAGGATTGCGAACAACGCCGTCGGTGGGAATGGGAAGACACGCAGGCAGACCTGTTCTCAGTACAGATGAAATCCTTGAAGTTGCAGCAGACTCAGGAAGCCGGAAGCATCTTTATTAATGAGGTCAAGAACATAATCATCACCGTGCTTGCAGCCACTGCCGTAATCAATGGGCAGATGACGCTTGGTGCTATGCTTGCGGTTCAGTATATAATTGGACAGTTGAACTCTCCGGTGGAGCAGTTCATGCAGTTCATCTACTCACTCCAGGATGTCAAGATCTCCCTTGAACGTATCAATGAGATACATGAAGGGAAAAATGAGGAGACTAAAGAAAACCAGACGACTGAATTTAACTCTGACAAATCAATCCGTATCGAGAATGTTGATTTCAAGTATGACCCTCACGCTCTGAAAAAAACGATAGAAGATGTTTCTTTCGATATCCCGGAAGGGAAAGTGACCGCAATCGTCGGCGCATCCGGAAGTGGGAAAACCACTTTGATAAAGCTGATGCTTGGCTACTATCCTGTAGTGTCAGGTTCTATCTCCATAGCTGGAAGAAACATAAACGAATACAATCTCAAATGGTGGCGACGTCACTGCGGCGTCGTAATGCAGGATGGTGTCATTTTTTCAGAGTCAATTGCCCGGAACATAGCAGTCGATGACGGCGGTATTGATGTGGAACGCCTTGAAAAAGCAGCCCGGATTGCCAATATCCACGATTATGTCATGGGGCTTCCGCTAAAATACAACACTATAATCGGACGCGATGGCGTTGGACTTAGCCAAGGTCAGAAGCAGCGTATTCTAATCGCACGGGCCGTATATAAGAATCCTGATTTCATCTTTCTTGATGAAGCGACAAACGCGCTTGATGCAAAGAATGAACGTGCAATCGTAGAAAACCTTGACGGGTTTTACAAAGGACGAACTGTGGTTGTTGTTGCTCATCGTCTATCTACTGTCAAGAACGCCGACCAGATTATAGTTCTTGATGGTGGGCGTGTAGTAGAGACCGGGAATCATACCTCTCTGATTGAAAAGAAAGGAGCATACTATAATCTCGTTAAAAACCAACTTGAATTAGGGAGTTGATATGGAAACAAATAAGACTATCAATGACAAGATTGAGCTTCGCTCGGAAAAGGTAAGGCAACTTATAGGAGAGATACCACCATCATTAGTCCGATGGGGGATTGCCATTATAGCGATTGTATTTATCGCCCTAATAGCGGCAGTATGTCTTTTACCATACCCATATTCCAACGGAGAATCAATTCTGAAGCACTTTCTCAGATGATTTTTTATCCATACTGATGAAAAGAAAACATAGAATAGAGGTGTGTTTTTCTTAAGTGTTCGATAATCAGTATGTGATTATTTTTCGCTGCGATTCTTTTTCCTCATTTTTATTTTGAGGATAGGACCGAGCTTAGTCCCTAACCTGACGAACTTCAGTTCGGTCAACCATTGTTAAATCTCCATTCATAGGTTGTAAAATGCTGTAATAACAGAACATAAATCCAATCTAACTATTGGCAATCCAAAGACAACAATACAAATAAATCGGAGTCTAATTGGTTAATAAATTTTTACAATTCCTACATATAAGGTACTGAAAATTCTGAAATTTCACTTGCTACTTTTTAATTAAGGTATGGTAAACCTATATTTTCATTCAATATTGAATTGAATAAAGCAGCAGAAAGTTGAAAATATAAAACTGATTGAAAAGGATCGATTCATGACCAGCCGATAATTCGCCATCATATATAAGAAACAGGAAGTATAACTGTATCAGGCTCTAAAATGGTTTCTCCATTTAATTTATAGCGATTGCCCAACCGGAGTTTTTTATAAAACAAAACATTTCTATCTTTCGTTTTCCCCTTAATTGTAAGGACATAGGAAAAATTTTTGTGATATTCAACAGAATCAAGTCCAAGATTGATTTTAAAACACACATTTTGTTTCGGTAATAATTTAACGGGGAGTTCAGAAATATTACCTATAACCATATATGAATTAGGTGTTGCCACATTATTAATGTAGTATATGGGATTCAGTACTATAGAATCAGATATGGGATTATGGGCACTAAAAATTAAATTGTCTTGATCTTTTCCTTCCGGTTCCAAATTAAGCTCGATAGAATCAACCATAATTGGTTCAGTAACAAATTCAGAATTGTCGTTTTTTGCCGGAAACTGATTATTCCCATTATTGTTTACACATGATAGAAGAACCAACAAGAATATTATGATGAAATATTTATACATAACCAGATTAAGAGTCTTAAAATGTTGAGTCTCGTTATCTAAAACGGGACTCAACATTTGAATATTATAAATCAGTATCTACTTATGTTGAATGTCCGATTTATCAGATATGCTTTACAGCAAATACCATATGTTGCAGAAGAACCATCGCTATAGTCTATCTTAAGAGACCCAACATTAATACCTACTGTGGATCTTTTATTAATACTTTTTGTCAAGGCATATACTATGCCTCCGCTATCACCTTCAACCGGAACGCAGGTCATCAAAATAACATCTGCAAGAGTTTGCTTTTTGTCAATTATGACATTTCTTGAGGCTTCAAATATGGTTCCTGACTTTCGCTTTGATTTATACCCGACCATATTCACTATTGAGCCTGATGGGGGCTGAGCTAAATCTATGGACAACGTATCTTTTGCCGCATCAACCATAAACTCAATTTCATTTGAAGGAGAATAGTCTTTATTAGTGATTTTACAGAAAGCAGCGTCCAGGAGACCATCGTTATTACGGGAATCCAGACATTCCCCGATCGTAGTTTTATTTCTAAGCGACAATGCTTGGCCTTTGCTTATAAAATGCCCCACAGTGACAATTCCAATTGTTCCATCTGCTTTTTTCGCACGATATCCCATTGTTGCGGCTGTTGGTTCAGCCTTATCATAGTTTGCAATCTCACTCGCACATTTTAAAGGTGCAGATGTCAGTCTCACATCACTGCATTTTACAAATCTAATAAACGGTGAAGATGAAATTCTGTTTATAAACACATTTCTTATATGCTCCGAATTGTCTCTCAGTCCTATCACATAAGAATTTGATGGAATATCCTCTCCATACATGATTACATTCTCAAGGATGAAACTATCCCCGTCATTGGCTAATTGCGTTATTCTATCTGTCAGAATATTAAATTCATTTATTGAATAATCGCATGGTGAAACTTCTATGTTATTTAGTTCCTTAAAGATATTAAGGTTAACATCTGTGGTTTTTACCACTAGTCGAGATTCGGAATCAATATATGCACCTCCAAACCAAGTAGGATATACTTGAGTTTCATTACTTCTACTTTGAAGATTATTGTTGAAACTCCCCATAAGTTTGTCAAACGCATTTAATGCAGTTTCTTGAGCTGCGCGTTCAGGTTCTATTTCACACAGCTCCTTAGAATCATTAGGTACGCATTCATCCGAGGACAGTATATCATCTTGTGAACAAGACGACAATCCTAACAGGAACACAAAAAAGAAAAAAAGGTCTTTTCTCATAAATATTAATGTTTGAAGTTAAACGTTTTTTGGATGCTATTTCTCTTACATAAGCCAGTGCAGCAATATGCTTTCTCCATTGGAATATGGATAAGGCATAAAGCATACCACCAATAGCAGGGTCAGGAAGATTGCCACGATTATCACGGTTCCCCAACGCACAAGAGCGGGAGGAATTTCACCGAGGAGTTTTCGAACTTTTTCTGAACGGAGTTCAATTTGAGGTTCTTTTTTCATATAAGCTTTGATTTTTATTTCAATATTGCACTTTCACTTTCCACTCGTTCATATTTCGGAGACTTTGTGGTCTTCTTGCCATAGTCGAAGCTATATACAACCTTCAAAGTCGCATACTGGTTGTATTGACGATTCCAATTGGTCTGTGAGAATGAGTAAGTCGGCGATGAAAGTTCGTCAATAATATTGTTTTTCATCAAAAACAGATTGTTGGCATTTGCTTCAATCGCCCAATTTCCGTGATTCCACATGGCAGACAATTGGTATCTCCAATATGTTTTTCTGCGTATCTGGTAATCAACCAAATCTTTTGTAGGTGTTGACAACATAGCTCCGAAGGAAAAATTACCGACATAATAATTCACTATCATCCTTCCGCTGAATGATGTCAGGTTTCGATGCTCCACTCCGCCACGGGTAAACTGTTCATTCCATTGTCCGGATACATTGATGTTAAGAGTATTGGATGGCTTATATGTCAATGATACATCTGCTCCCGGTCGATGATAGGTGCAGTCGTCGCGGAATGTACTGATAAGGTTTCCTCCACGGATATAATAATCAGAAACTATGGCATGGTTCTGATAATAATACGATACTCCTGCCTGTAGTGCGATCTTATTGAGGTTCAAATTGTAACTGAGGCGAGGACTCAACAGGATTGAGTTATCCATATCAGGATTGCCTTTGAGTATTATTATCGGGTCAATCTGCTGTTCGACATTGTTGATAGTGTTTATTCTCGGATAAGTATTGCCTAGCGCGAAAGCGAACTGAAGCTGCTGCTTCCTATCTATCATATATGCCGCACTTGTCTGAAGGCGGGGATTGATGTGGTTGATTGACTTCAGTCCTTTCAACCTATATGTAAGAAATGACAGACCAGGATTGATGTCATAGAAGAATCGACCAAGTCTTTGGGAGTAATCAACAAACAGGATAGTTTCCGAGGAACGTAGATTCTGGTTGTAAATTGAACTGCCGGAATAGTCTGAATCACTTATTCTCAAAAATTCGTAGAGAATGAAGGCAAGCCTGTTGCGGTGGCTGAATGACATCGAGTAGTTGGCGTTCAGTTTGGTATAATAGTAATCTTCCTTGACAAATGATTTGTAATAGGCATCCCCTTCGTTATACTGACGGTTGTAATCATTCCTTGAGTAATATCCGTCAACTACATAATCAAGTGTTCTTGTTTCTGAAAATGTGTGTAACCCATAAAAATACAGGCTTGGACGCATTGTTTTATTCTTGCTGTAAAGATTAAGGCTTCTGCCACTATTTGAAGCGGCATCTGCCAGACAATAATTTACAATGCCGTTGCCAACATCATTTTTCTTGTCATTCCATGACATGCCTCCACGAAGCATCCAGATATATTTCTTGCCACGATTGCTGATTGAGGCCTGCACATATTCCTCCGTATCGCGATTGCCGGCATTGCTGTATGAGTTGCTCCTGTTTAATAATCCTTTTGGAAAGTTGAAAGTTTCTTTTTCATGTAATGATGATTTAAAATTTTCCAATGCGTATCCAGCCCATAGGTTTATACTTTTTGTTCCTGTTACGAACTTGGAAATCAGGTTATAATCACCGTAAAGATAGCCGACACCTTGCGCGGCATCAAACTGTGTATATCCACCGTTATCGAGTGTTTTAAGTATAAAATTGATTGCAGCAGCGTCTTTGGCGTATTTTCCGGTCGGGATGTCAAAATACTCCACCCTTGCAATATCTTTCGGTCTCAACGACTGCACCTCGCGAAAATCCGCCTCACGACCGTCTATGTATATGGTTGCAGCTCCGGCCGGAGTTGCAACACTGCCGGTAGAGCGGTTAACAGATATTCCCGGGATCATGAGGTTACTTAACAAATCATATCCTGTAACAGCATGTTTCCGTTGCTCTTTAGTCGGAACAGCGAGAATGTGGTCATCCTCACGGGTAAGATACGATGCAGAGACTATCACTTCGTCAAGCGATTTAGTTCTTATAGTGTCAATATCTTCAGAACTGGCTGAAAATGCACATAACGACGTGAATAAAAAAATAAATGTTAATGTTATTTTTGTCATACAAATTCAATGAAGGTCATTCTCCTGAATATAGTTCAGGAGAATGACACAATTGGTTAGAACAAGACTATACAAGATTGTGATAGCAGCTGCAATATCCATAACCTGGAGGTAGACATACTGCATCACATGCTTTCTTTTCCTCTTGCATTGTTGTTTGTGTGGCTCCAAGCCCACCGCGAATCAAGCGCAGAGCCTCTCTTGAGATGCTCTCCCCATAAGCTAAATGAAGATCGGCATCCATTGGTCTGGCTTTCTGGATGACTGTAAGATTTACTTTTTTCATCAGAATACTAGTTTTTTGTTGATTCCTACTCACTTTTAAGGCTTTTCGGTGACTCCTTCAATATTTTCAGTTCATAAAACGACTCAATGAAAGCCCTTGTATGAGTCTTTGCGTAATGGCATACTTCATTCTTGGCTCCATAAAACTTGTTCATTATTCTTGAATGTGGACATCCCCCTCCACATATTGGCAAGAATGGGCATGCTTGACATTTTACATCATCAAATGGATCATTCCCAACCATATACTGCGATAGTATATCAAGATTGAGGTTTGTGGCATCTAAAATATTGCCAAAACTCATTCTTTTGTATCCGGTATCGGACCAGCACTTATATAGAAAACCTTCTGGATCTATGAGTATTCCATTTTTGCATCTAGCAATACACTCGTAACTATTACGAACTGGAAGAAGTGACGGTGCTTTAGCACCAAGTCTATTGTATGATTCCACTAAATATTCTGCTTGCTCATGAGTGGTCATTGCATTTACGCAATGATTGTTACACCCATACGAACCTTTGACAAATCCTGCATAGACAAAGAATCTATCACTATTGAATTTATTTCTTATATTTTCAAAAACGTCGCAAAAGGAATCCCGATTTGTCGCATCAATATTTACACGAATCACTTTAGTGATTTCAGGCACTTTTGCCAATAACTCCAGATTATTCATAATGGAGTTATATGAGTTTAGTCCGCTAATTTCACCTCTTCGAGCGTTGTGTGTAGTCTCCAGCCCGTCGAGTGTTACAAAAACAGAGTCGATATGAAGTTCTGTAAGTTTTGATATTATTTCTGCATTAAACCCGACTCCGTTTGTTACAATATCAGCCTTATAATTTTTTATTGTTGGTATTGATAATATTTTTTTAGTCAAAGATTCTATTCTCTCAAAGTATAGTAACGGTTCTCCTCCAAACCATGTTACTTGAAGATTCCAAACACTTGAATGTTGTTTAATGAAATCTACAATCGCATCTTCCACTTCATCAGACATTCTTATATTAGGATGAGTTTGTTCAAAGCAATAGCTGCAGCGTAGATTACATTCCAATGTTGGGGCTATTGTCAATGCCATGATTGAATTATCCATTCTGTGATAATGCTTAAGCAATTTCAATTTTGCTAGTTCTGTATCATCACTATCTGTGATGATAATATTTTCCGACAATAGCGTCTTGGTATCATCATCCAGATCTTCACATGATATTTTGTTATCACGCAAGTCCATGAGGATTTTTGCGTTTTCATGGTCTAATTTCCAAAGAAGATTGGAAATAGTATTGAACAGAAAGTAACACGAATGTTTTTCTGACTCAATAAGTAGACTGTATCGACTCCATTTCTTCATATTATATTTTTCATTATTGAACTCTAATGTCATATTATTTCAAAATGCCAGAATTGACGCCACTTTGTTGTGAAGCTTCATTGCCGCGCTCAACCTTCTTGCCAAATCCGAATGTGTAGGTCACAGCTAACCGCGCCAAGGCGTGATCGTTGATTGAGTAAGTCTGTTCTATTTTGTCGTAATACTTGCTTTGCATAACGCTTTTGTCGCTGCGCCAATGCCAACGGGCGAAATTTGCGAGTTGCAGTTGGAAATTCCATGTGGAGTTTGACCCCCCTGCCTGAAGTCTGTAAAAGGCTTTTGTTTTCATCCAAGTCCCGACCATGCAACCATTGGGGGATCCTTGTGGAGAGTAATACAAGCCTGAGAAAGTCCAGTTCCCAAGAAAGTAGTTTGCCTGAAACGCATAGACCAAGTGTGTCTTGTTCATATTATATGGCTCGCCGTTATGTACAGATATGGCATTTAGCTCTGCAGTCAATTGCAGTTTGCAGCCAAACAGCCGCAATGTGCCATATACTCCATAATTCCATTGCGAGTAAGAGCCGCCCGGTTGTTTGATGGTTCGCAATATCCCCGTTTCCGTCGGCGTGTAGTCATAAACATATCGATTGTCAACAATCCAGGTAGAGGCAAAAGCCGACAGACTGAATTTATTGCTGGGTACAAACGAATAATTCACTCCGGCGTCATAACTGCCGTATGAAATCAGGTTTGGATTGCCGGTGTAGCTCATCAGCGGATTGCTCTGTATGACAGCGGCAGAACGGTAACTTGACGAGGGTATGGATTTCATGTGGTGAAATTCTCCGCGGACTGAATGGCGGTCATTGGGAGAATATTGCAATGAGAAGTCTATCCACGGAGCTGCGGAGTTATCCTTGTAATCCAGATACTCTTGTCTGTCCCAGTGATAACCGAATCCAACCATGCCATATACCTTCCCTTTAGTAAGGCTATACTGCACACCGGGTCCGACGCGATATGTATGGGCGTTGTCGCTCGTGTTTGCCGTTCCTGAGTAGGTGGTGTTGTTTGTGGTGATTATTGTCTGGAGCATTGCATTGAGGCTACCCCATTTGCCGAATGAGTGTGTATAGGTCAGGTTCGCTTTGAATTGGTGCGAATCGTCTTTTGCCGCATTATCGTATTCACCTTTCCTTTCCTCCACATATCGGCTGCCTGTATTCGTGTGCGAATAGGAGTATGCCGGTGAAAAGGTTAGGGAGTTCTTCTCATTGAGTATGAAATTCCAATAGCCGTTGTAAGAAAGTGAGTTTACGCGAGTTGTCGAGTTGTTGTAATAATCCGATTGCGGCGAAACTTCAGGAGAATACTGTATAAATCCGGATTGTTCATTTACTGGCGACCGGTTGAAATCTGCACCGATCACATTCTGAATGGTGATTTTATCCGAAAAATAGAGAGCCTTGAATGTAGGCCAATAAGTATGGTCTTTCCATTTCGACGTTTTTTGAATGGAATTGCGCTCAAAAATTTTAAGCGAGCCGTCCGCTTGCGGCAGTCGGAAAGTTTCGTAAATGTCGCTTCCCGCATGTTTATTATTGAGATAAAACGCACCACCGGCTATGTCAAATGTCATCCGTTTGTATTGCAGTTTGCCATATACACTGGCTTGTCCCGCATTGGAGGAGTTTTCCCACCCATAGACTTTCACATATCCGCCATATTCGTATTTCTGCATGACGAAATTCACAACGTGTGCTTTGCCGAGAAAACGAGGGTCGGTAGGAAAATCATAATATTCTACTTTCTTGACATCCTGCATACGCATACCGTCCAAGTCTTCTTTGGAAGCCGGGAGAAAATCTATGAAAACATCAACACTTTTGCCAGCCAAATCCTTTATCTCGTCATTAGGCGAAATCCTCAGTTGAGGGATAGCCATTCGATTCAATAAATCTGCGGCTGTCTGCGCGGCATTCTTCTGCTTTGCCGTTGGTATATACGTTGACACCTCGGCTCCGAGTCGCTGGTTGCGTGCTTCAACAACAACCTCGTTAAGCTGATGAGTCTTTATAGTGTCTACACTTTGTTGAGCCATTGAAGAGATAGCTACAAGACTTAGAACTATTATTAAGGAGAACCTATTTATATTTATATTCATATTCCTAAATTTGATATTAGTGTCCCAATTCGAGTTGATTCTTAACTAAGTTGTAATAAATGCCTTTCTTTTCTATTAAAGAGGAATGATTTCCAGTCTCGACAACAAGTCCGCCATCAAGAACAATGATTTGGTCGGCGTTTTTTACTGTTGAAAGACGGTGTGCAACAACTACAACAGTTCGTCCATCATAAAACTTATCAAGATTTTCCACAATAACTCGTTCATTTTTTGCATCAAGAGCATTTGTGGCTTCATCAAGAAAGATAAAATCTGGATTTTTGTACACTGCACGTGCTATAAGTATGCGTTGCTTTTGACCTTGACTCAAGCCAACACCATCTTGCCCGATTTTGGTATTGTACCTTAGAGGTAATGATATTACATAATCGTGAATATTCGCGATTTTAGCAGCTTTTTCAAGACGCTTGATGTCTATATCTCCATCATCAACTGCTATATTGCGGGCTATAGACTCGGAAAATATAACTCCATCCTGCATCACTACTCCACAATGTTGACGCCACCATTTAAGATTGTACTCGTTTATATTATGCCCAGCTATAGAGATGGAACCAGATATAACAGGATAATAACCAAGCATTAGTTTTATCAAAGTGGTCTTTCCACTGCCAGACGCACCCACGATTGCAGTAACTTTCCCTTTTGGGATATAAAACGATACGTTGCTTAGTGTATTAGTAAGAGCGTGGGGGTCATATTTGAAATCGACATTCATAAGGGATATTGATTTCTCAGATGCAAAAAAATTTACATGCTTTTCTTTTGTTTCCTCATTCTTGCCTTTGTGAATTTCGTTAATACGTTCAAGAGAAATCTTTACATCTTGGAGCGAATAGATAAACGACATTAACTGCTCTACCGGAGAGTTGAGTTGACCAACGATATATTGTATGGCCAACATCGCACCTAATGTGATTTGACCGTTTATCACGGCAGTTGCCGCAAACACAGTTATTAGAATGTTCTTAATCTCATTAATGAAGATACTTCCGGCCTCTTGCGATTGCTGCAATTTCATTGATTTCATTTGAATACTGAACAAATCCGCTTGAGTATCTTCCCATTCCCATCTACGTCGCTGTTCGCAATCCTGCAGTTTAATTTCCTGCATAGATGTTATAAATTGATAAGTCCTATTCTGATTTATAGCTTGCTGCTCAAACAATTCATAATCAAGGACTTTACGTCGTGATAAGAATTTTGCTATCCAAGAACCATACAGCACACTCCCTATAAGGAATATAAAGAATATGACTTTATTATACACTAAAAGAACTAGTCCAAACACTATGAACGATAGAACGGTGAACATTATATTTAGTGTTTGGTTTGTTAGGAATGATTGGACACGATTGTGATCATTCATTCTTTGAAGAAGATCTCCCATCAATTTAGTATCGAAGAATGCCATTGGCAATTTTAGCAACTTAATAAAAAAGTCACTTACTAGCGAAATGTTTATTCTCATCGAAATATGCAGCAACAACCACCGACGGATGAAATCTGTAGCTGTTTTACCAATCACAATCATAAGTTCTCCAAGTAGAATTAACCAAATGAGCTTAATATCGTTATTTTTTATCCCATGGTCAACAATCCATTGTGTAAGGAATGGCATTATTAACTGAAGAACACACCCAAGCGATAATCCTAATAATATTTGGACAAAATATACTTTATATCTAGATATGTATTTCCATAAAAATCCAAATGATTGATGCGTTTCACCTGGAAGATATGTTTCTCTATGAAAAGAATCAGTGGGCTCAAATATCATAGCTAACCCACATTGATTATCATCTTTAGAGAATGACAACCAATGTTCTTTTAACTCATCTATAGAAACAATGTATTTCCCCTTACCAGGGTCTGCTATCCAAAAACGATTTTGTTTCTTATTAATTTTATATAATACGACAAAATGATTTTGGTTCCAATGTAAAACTATTGGAAGACTAAGCATACCTAAATCCTTTATGCCAGTCCTTATGCCACAAGCTCTTAAACCTAATACTCGCGCAGCGTCTAAGATCCCTTTCATAGAGATCCCATCTATGGTGGGTTGGCAAAATTCTTCAATTTTGTCAATAGCCACCCTAGTTCCATAAAAATTACAAATCATAGCTAAACAAGCTACGCCGCATCCCATAGAATCCCTTTGTTTAACAAACTTAAATGGTTTCATGACTGGCATTTTATTCGCAATACTTTAAAGTATGTTAGTTATTTATCCCGAGAGTCTAACAGAAACTTCATCTGAAAATCTAATTTAAGATATTCCTCTAACGGTACGTCCAAAGTTGCAATGGTACAAATTGAATCGTTTATTGCACCATGCTCCATCAACTTCTGACTACACGGACCCATGCAACGTGGCAACATTCGGCAGTTTAGACATCGAGGATTTTCAAATGTTGCTAATCCCACACGTTTAGCCTGTATGGTTTTGTCCCAGGCTATAATCCCATTTGAATCCAATGTTCCTTCTTTAGTATCCTCTGTTAGTGTTCTACCATTGCATCGGAAAAGATTGCCATCGTAATTGACAATCAGATAGCTGTCGGATTCAGCCGGACAGGAAACTCTTTTGTCTCCGAAACATCCATGACCAATATAAAAGCCCGCACCGATAAATTGAAGGATTGCATCCTTTAAAAGCTTGCGCTGGTCATCATTAACAGCATCCTTGGTTTGCCATACTCTTTCAAGATGGACATATACAGCCCTCCTATCTATGTCCCCAAGATCCGTAATTATTTCGCTAACATGCGTTAGGGTACTATTGTCATAATTAATTCTGACAGTGATAATTGGTTCCTTGTAATCCTCTGGGGAGTAGATGTTTGATACAATCCCCTTTATTGCTGATATAATTTCATCATAAGTCTCTTTCGCTCCTCTTTTTCTGATTCTTACAGTATTATGTTTATCTTTACTCCCATCCAGAGTTATCTGAAAATAAGGGCGCAAATCTTTCATCTGTTTGATAACATCGGCAGTAAGCAATGTGGCATTTGTTACAAAGAATGATTGGAAGTGTTTGCCACTTTGCTCTACAAGTTCTTTGATTTTGTGAGCTAATGGCAAAGCCACTATGTCAGAACTGATTAATGGTTCTCCTCCAAAAAAAGCGAGTCTTAAAGAATCAAAAGTGTTATTCTTGATCCTGTTCTCAACCATTTTCAATATTCGTTCCTGCACGTCCTCTGACATCAAGGAATTGCTGACATGTGATTCATAACAGTACCAACATTTCAGATTGCAATCTTGAGTTGGATATACCATCATGAATAAATTCCTTGAAGAGAAAGCCTCTCTCTTGTTCTGATATCTTATTTCAGCAAGTTCATCCCGATTGTCATCGATTATAAAACCTTTACTGATGAGATGTTCATAGTGATTCGGAAATTCTTTTTTTAATTCCGTGTCCCACTCAGGACATGTAAACACCTGATCCGCACGATGACTCATTGCCACATATTCATTGCAAAATGAATTGTAGTATATCACCATGTTCTTCTCGGGAATTCGTATATTATATCTACTTTGTTTCATATACTGGGTCTCTAAATTTTGATATAAAGTGGCGTTGGATGCTTACCCAACTTAATTTCCATGACGTTGGAATCCAACGCCACTCATCCTAAATAATCTGCTTAGATTTGTCTTAAGGTCTCTGCTTGGGTCGTTGTTGTGGATTTCTTGTTGCAACCCATGCACCCTTCTCCACAACCGCCTCCGCAACCTACGCCACAGCCAGCGCCACAATTCACGGCAGATGTTCCTCCATTAACACACAATAGTTCTTCATCTTTGAGAACCATTGTCTCAAGAGCAGCAAAATTGTATTTCAACTTCTCCATGATAATGTCGTTTATAATTTGTCCTACTCATGTCGCTTTTCGGATTCCGCGCCTGTTATACAGTCTGGTCTGTGGGATTATTGTCGACTTTAATCTTCCTTGTTTTTATGTATATATGTCCATTCGCTATACTCAATCCCTGGATTGAGCACGGGATCTTTAATTGAGGCTCGAACTTTCAGGGTTGAATCTGTCAAGTCCATGATTTGCCAAAACTCTTCTCCCGTTTGTTGGCGAAGGATATATATTACAGCCATTGATTCTGTGGTAAAGGCCCATTGGAAGTAGAATGTTTCATCGTAGACTTTTACGTTATCTTCAAAACGCTCTATTCTGTTGGAACCTTTACCATTTTTTTCGAATTTCCATGAATCAAGCACTTCTACTTTATTTGCTTCATCACTACTTTGCCGTTGCCAGACACCATTGGTGAGCAGAGATATTATCTGATCCTGTTCAGGGGTGGTATATCCGGTTGATGGCTCGCAGCTTACAAATAAGATTAGCATAGCCAGTAGATAATGCATGTATTTCATATCAATCCATGAATTTAGCCGTTATAAGACATTGTCCTATTGAAGTTGGATTGTAGAGCCTTCCCTTGAATGACCAGTTCACATTGCCGACCTGATTGGGAACCGACCATGTAAACTGATAATATTCATTGGAACCATTTCCAGACATTATTATTGCCTTGGGATTAGTCCCTCCCCCCGCAGGATAGTCCCCATTCGGATCTTTTGACGCACCATTTGTATAGCATCCTACTTCAAAGAAATAGTACTTATAACCAAACATATTGATATTTATATCACATGTCAGTCGATTCGGTGCTGTAAAATTCGCTTGTTGAACGAGATTAGGAGTAAGTTCCATTGTCCAGTAAAGCGAATTTGTAGCACGTGACTGTGGCACTTGCACAGCTTCCACCACCACTTCCGGATCTGGATTGATATTTCGAACCCATACATCGCCATCACCGAGCATATAGACAATCTGTTCTACGTCGGTTCGCTGAGCCATGAGATCAAGTTGTGTGTTGAGTTGCTTTAACTCGTTCTCAAAGCGTTGACGATTGGCCGGGTTGACTTTGGCAAGCTCATCAAGAGAGGTGTTTACCACATAGTCAGAAGGATTTACCTTCTTTGCCTCATTGATGAAGTAGGCGCCTCTTGATTTGTCAACATCTACGAAATGTGACAATACTTCTGCATCTTTCTCGTAAGAACGAGTTGATACAGTTTCCGGATTCGGAGCATCATCCGAACATGCGGGCAACAGCAGGCAGCATATAGCCGCCAAACTGAAAAGTGTTAGAAACTTTCTCATCTTTTTATAATTAATATGGTGAAATCCAAGTCTATTATCTTATCGGAATATTCGTGCAGTCCCATGCCAAAATTCGGCTTCAATTGCCACATTATAAGAACTCCAGTTCGAGGATGGCAAAAATATAGTGTCTTTAATATCTGATATTGCAACGATATTGCCGTCTCCGTCATATACCGTTACCTCCGCGTCACAATCATGTGAACACAAGATATCAATAGAGTTGTTATCTGTGTCATATACTATTTCTACTGATGGCAGCATCATTGGAGACCTGTGCGGTTTTGTACCAATCGTAGAATTGCTACGCTCCACATATACTTTATGTTTTGTTTGCTCTGCCTTAACGGGCATTGCAAAGAGGGAAATTATTATCCCGATGATAAGCATTAATTTCTTCATACCATTGCTGTTTTTATGTTTGTATCGCAAAATTACATCGGGAAAAGTTTGCATCCAAGTGAAAAAGTTTGACGGTCAAACTTTTTATAGTATTGAAAATCAGTAAATTACAAAATGGGGGGGTGGTTTTCAAAATTAGCTGAAACCAAAAGTTTGACACCCCCACGGGTTTCCCCTATTTTGGGGGGTCATTAGGTTGTCCGAGTGTCTTCCCTTATCGCAAGCGGTAAAATAAAAAAGACCTCTCCATCAGGAAAGGTCGTTATGAGGTATTCACCAGGGATATATGCTTTATAGTTTCTTCATAAGGTTTCGGATATGAAGTCCCAAATTGGTGTCGTTCTCACTGAGTCCAAGTTTCTTCCGAATATCGGTACTCATATGGTAGTGTCGTTTGACTTGTATGTACTCACTAATCTCTTTGCCTCTTAAACCAATAGCATACAGACATACATAGTTTAATTCAGGCTCAGTTAGTCCATGGTCATCCAGATATTTCATGAAAGCCGGATGTGATGCCTTAAAAGCAAGACGGGTGGAATCCATGAAACTCTTTCTGTCTTCTGTGATTTGGTTTATCCAGTTATTATAAGGCTTTGAATATGTTTCGTTATCCGAAATTTTAGCAGCCAGTAATCCATTTAGAATTCCTATACGTTCTTGGATTGAATCTAAAATCGGTTTTGACAATTCCGATTCTTTAAGCAAATCTTTTAGGCGCTCTCCCTCTGATTCAAGCTGTGAAATCTTTAACTGCATATTCTCAGCCGCAAGATTTTTCTTTTCAAGTTCCAGCTCTGCATTATGCTTATCAGATTCAAGTTGTGATATCTTTAATTTCATATTCTCGGCCGCGAGATTTTGTTTTTCACACTCCAACTGTGCATTGTGTCTTTCAAGTTCAAGGACTGAATTCTGCTTTTGCAGATTCTCGTTTTCAAGTTGAAGTCGCGATTGCTCTTTTTCTGAAATAATACGGTTTTTCTTACCTAGACGAAGTTGATAATAGATAATGCCAATAATAATTATTAGGACCAGAACTACACTCAACCCTAACCATATTTGCTTGTCTTTCTTTTGGAGAGAATAAATATGGTTCACCTTTAATTCATGGAGATCCTGAGCCACAGTAGTTTTCTGATAGTATATCTTTGAATTTTCTTTATCAATGGCATCAATATATGTTTTGTAAGCAGTCAAAGCCTCCATATAGTTGCCATTAGCTTCTAAAATTTCAGGTTTAATTTGAAGATATCTAAAGGATCTTCCGATTTCACTACATGTGTCAATCAGTTTTAGAACATCATCAGCTTTCTTATGTTGGTTTAACTTCAAATATCCGATGGCCGCATTAAGTTTGGATGCATCATTCATCATTGAATAATTATAAATGGTATCCAACATTGCGGCAATCGCTGCATCTGGTTCAAAAGTAATTAAATAAGTCTGTCTGACCAATAATCTTTCATCCTCAGAATCCGGTACTAACATTGCGAGAGAATCGACCACTGATAGAATACTATCCGATAATCTTCTATTACCTAATGCAATACTCCCATCAAGAGCTTTTATAAGGCTTGATTGTCGATACATATTGTTTTTTAATCTGCCATATATCTCGGATGCTTTAAGATTGTTGGAAACATAATCTTCCATCTGGTAGGAAGAGTAATTCAATATGCTTTGGGCAACCAGCATATTGGCGTAAGTTAACAAATCCCTACATTCATTTTTGAGTTCATTTGCCTTTAGAAAGCATTGCATTGCCATGTCAAAGTCAGACTTGTTCAGAAAAATGCGACCTTGATAATAAAGTGTACGCAATCGTTCATCGGGAGTACCTTTCACAAGATAATAGTCGATTGCCGGTTGAAGCACGTCAAAAGAGGTCGTGTCAATATAATTTTTATCAAGTGCCATTGACATCAGCAGTGCAAACCGGGCCTTTTCCTCATCGTCTCCGAGCGAAGGCTTATCAATCGAGGATAACACAGTCAAGGCGGAATCCGGCATGGAGCCCATAAGCTCCTCTGCCTTTTCCATCGTATCCCATGCCTTGGTCTTGTGGTCACAACCAATGAACATGACCGAAAACGGCAATGCCAATATCAGAAATATGAATAATATCAGTTTTCTCATTTCTTTGTGTATCAATACTGCCACACCTCATACTTATCTGCAATCCTCTCATCGTAGAAGTCCTTTATCCCGATGCCGAGCAATTGAGCGATCCTCAATATCATCAAAATATCCGGCTGGGAAGAATTGGTACACCATTTGGATACTGTGGTCGAGTTGACCCCGAGTTGAGATGCCAACCACAGATTGGTGAGATTCTTTTCAACAAGAATACTTTTGAGCCTATTGATCTTTGCCATGGCATAAAAATTTTCGCAAAGATACTGAAAATTTTTCAGTCGTGAATTATAAACGACTGAAAAATTGGACGAATAACGTCATCTCATTACAAAGACAGCCCCCAAAAGTAGTCAACCATCAAAAAACAGGGCCAGTTCCATGAGCCTGCGACGATATAATTGCTTATGCGTTTTGCCCTTGTACCGGCAGAAAGAAACATATTCCTTTTGAATATCACGGTTGCCGGAACGAAGTTTCTTGAGCAGCGTACTGTTCTGTATGCGTCCACTCCCGACATTGTAGGCGAGGCATGCAAGAAGGAGTTATCCCGACTTCATTATTATCCCAACCAAAGAAACGTATATCCTGTAAAACAGATTTTTATATGCAATTAAGGTTGGGATAATAATTTGATTGTCCAATCATACTTTGTTGTGCTTTTGCTACTTCAGACCAAAGACAGCGGCAAGAGATTTCTTTACTTTGGGGGATTTATAATGCTTTTCAATGTTTTTTGTAGTCGCATCATCCATTACTGCAAGAGCTTTGATCATTTGTTCTTTAGATATGCCGACATACCTCATGGTTGTTTCGATACCTTCATGTCCGAGCAACCGTTGGATTTGTACGATGTTTACACCATCTTCCAGCCAGTGGGTCGCCCTTGCATGCCGCAAGCTATGACAATGGAAACTGTCCGGTATCATTGGTGATTTAGACGCATATAGCTTAAGCCGTTTTGACACCGCCTCCTGACATAACTTCGTATTTCTCCGACCATTAATCGGGAAGAACAGGAAGTCCGATGGAACAGGGGCGTTCCCATGGAACACGGATATATAATGCCCGATAATTTTTGCCACGCTTTTCAGAAGATATATGCAACGGAGTTTGCTTCCCTTTCCTGTCACCTTTATACATGGACTTTTACTGCCAAGAGCGACGTCGGCTATTTTTAGTGAAAGCACTTCATCCACACGTGTTGCAGTACTGTACATGACATTGAACAAGGCAAAATCTCTCTTGCCCGTCATAGAACCTGTATCCATTGATGCAAATAAGACTTTTATTGTTTCCCTCGATATTACTTCCGGAAGTTTTTTTGCAGGACGCAATCTTTTTACAGATGTGATACTGCATCCATACTTTATGAACGCAACATTTTTCCTCGCTAAAAAAGCTATAAAGCTTCGCAAGGACGCCAAACGCAGGTTGCAGGTTGACGGAGAACACCCTTTTGCTTCTTTCATCCAAGCAAGCCAATCCTCGATTGTATCCACACGGAAACAATCACCGACAAGGGTCTCCCGTCTTACCCCCTTCACCGATTCCAGATAATCAAGGAAGAGTCCAAGTCCGTTCCTGTATGCTCTGATTGCATTCCCACTCAGATTTCTTACCTCTGTCAGATAGTGACCTTGCCATTCATTGATGGCTTCCCCCACCATTATATGTTCTTTAAGTTCCTTAGTCATTTTCGAAGTATTTGTTTAACCCCGGCAGAAGTTCATCGTAACAGGCTCCGGTAACAGACTCCAGTTTTTCCGAGAACAGCGGCACGAGTTTGTAATAGTATATGGTATTCTGTAAATATCTGTGACCCATAGACCTGCTGAGGCACACCAGCTTCCTGTCCCAATCAGAAGTTGAACCGTCCCCACACCACCTGTTGATGTTTGTCACCGCATAGTTGCTTCTCAAGTCATAAGCACGGGCGTAATTATTACTGACCCGCTTCCACAGTTTTTTGAAGTTGGAACTTACCCATGCATCGGAATACGGTCTGTCGTATTCATTGGGAAAGAACGTCTTTCTTCCGGGCATGATTGCGTCCATCTTTTTGTCGTATATTTCCAGGACCTGTCTCATGGATTCATGTAATGCCACACGATGCTCATTATAGCCTTTCGTATGACAGATATTGATAATACCTGCCATCAGGTCAATATTGCAACACTCAAGAAGGCGGGCCTCGGTGGTTCGCATTCCGGAACTGTATAGAAGCCGGAAGAATACCGGAAGTTCAAGCCGGATCAACGCTGCCCGGATGTCACGGCATGTGTATGACGGGGTGAACGAGTCTGCCTCCGCAAAGAACGCAGCCAGTTCTTCCTGAGTGAACGGATGTGGTGTATACGTACAACGGTTGGCTCTGGGAGTTGTCAGAGGCAGTTGCAGTGTCGTAAACCCTCTGCCATTGGTAAACCTGACAAACTCACGGACGGCTCCGACCCTGTTGTTGCGGCTTTTTGCAGACTCTTTTTCTCCGCGCTTGCAGAAGTCATCGAGAATGCAGGCTGTCAGCTTTTGGGCATTCGGATATTTTGACGCGCAGAACTCATTGAACCTTCGGAGTCTCTCCATTGTACGGTTATTGAGCCTACCCGATACCTCTATATGGGATTGGTAGGCTTCAAGCATATGGGATATGATACTCGGACGAAACGGAAGTTCGCAGACTTTGGGACATATGGGCTTATGTATATAGCCGGGATCTGGAGGGTATGACGGCAACGAAAACCGTACCCCTGTTTCCGTGGCAATATGTCGGACCAGCCTTCTGATGATTGTAAATACCTGTCTCTTATACACATATCCGAGCCCACGAGACTC
>ERZ1026964.218-NODE-218-length-17043-cov-4.228691_pt1 | contig 17043 bp, 8 predicted proteins | sample MGYA00519565_ERZ1026964 | MGnify/ENA primary metagenome ERZ1026964 (study PRJEB26926, sample SAMN06164476) | human gut metagenome | biome: ENVO:00009003; feature: ENVO:2100002; material: ENVO:00002003 | host: Homo sapiens | place: USA | collected 2012 ...
TTTTGTTTTATGTGCACCAAAACCAGTAAAGTTATGAAGAGAATCGCAATTTTAGCATCAGGGGAAGGAACAAATGCCGAGAATATTATCCGGTATTTTTCAGAGAGAAAAACGGCAAAAGTAGTGGTTGTCATAACCAATAAAGCACAAGCCGGCGTATTGAATCGAGCTGATAAACTGGGAATTCCTACCGAATTTATTCCGGCTCAGGATTTTACAGAGGGTAGAGCTTTGGAAGTACTGCCCCGCTATCAAACAGATTTTATCGCCTTGGCAGGTTTCCTGCTAAGAGTACCCGATGATATTTTGCATGATTATCCGAATAAAATAGTAAATATTCATCCCGCTCTTCTTCCTAAGTTCGGCGGCAAAGGGATGTATGGCAACCGTGTGCATGAGGCTGTCATTGCCGCAGCGGAAAAAGAAAGCGGAATCACCATTCATTTCATCAATGGACATTACGACGAAGGGGATACCATATTTCAAGCTACATGTCCCGTCATGCCCGATGACACACCGGAAACTTTAGCTGCACGAGTGCATGCGTTGGAGTATGAGCACTTCCCGCAAGTGATTGAAAAAATACTCATGTAATCCGTGCCTATGCCAATCAATGGGGATGTGTCAAAACATTGCTAATGTTATCATTTTGCTAGTAGGGGCGAGGTTCGCTCGCCCGAAAACAGCTTGCTTTGTGTATTACTCCCAAGGTCGTGCCCGTTGGTTCGGGCAGGCAAACCCTGCCCCTACAGTTGACGATAGGTCGTTTTAGTTTTGACACACTCCCATGACAGGTTATTTTTTATCTTTCAGCTTCTTTCCAAAACAGTGAATGGAAGTGTTCTGAATAGGACGAATAATCAAATCAGGTGAAGTACCTTCGGGATAAACCAGCATCTCCTCGCCTTTCTGTAAATCAACTTGATAAGTATGCTCATCCAACTGCTTTACTTCCAGATGGCGCTTGCCTTTAAAGAAAGGCCGTGCGATATCCGTTACAAGGATACAAGGTTCTCCGGCCAAACTCTTCACCTGTATAAATTCCGTTTTCCCGGCTTTCCGATTGGCAGAGACCTTGAAAGCTCCTTCTGTCCGCAACCCGTCAAAAGCCACATCCTGCCACGCATCCGGTACGGCAGGGAAAACCCTTATCTTGCCTCCCCAACTCTGCAACAACATATCGTGTATAGACTGCGCACCCGACAATGGTGTTTCAATAACCGGTCCAGATTCTCTATATAATGTATTCACACTCAAAAAACGTCCAAACAGCTTATTCAAATAAGCCAATGCATCATTCCCTTTTCCCAGTGCAGATGAGATGGAAGAAGCTCCGGTCAATGAATAACCCTGATGAGCTCCGGTCTTCGATTGCCAGAAATGAAGAGATCTCTCAATAAGATCCACATCTTCAGGGTGTTCTTTGTTTAATGTATACAATGGATAAGCCGCCAGGAGATGCGAATAATGCCGGTGTGAAAACGCATAAGGCGTATTCCGCCCGATAAACAGCCCGTTTTCGTCCATCGGATAGGGGGTCAGCTCCTCCAATACGGTTTTCCATTTAGGAAGTAACGGATCGTCTATCTTCAATCTCTCTGCCGATTGTATCAAAGTCAGACATCCCCAGCGAAGCAGGGAAAGGTCGAAATTACAATCCTCTGCACTTCCATATTCGGGAGAATAAGTAGCAGGAAGATGCAGCTTCCCGTCCTCTTCCTTCTGCAAGAAATGCAGGTAATAATTTACTGCCCCCTTCAATAGCGGAAACAACTTATCGCGCAGAAGTGCATCATCCATCTTATGACGATAAATCAACCAAAGATTGTGACAAGCCCAAGTGAGCAGCCCCACTTCGGCCGTTTTACTCACTCCGGGAATACCGACCGGCTCTGTAGCGCAATAGAAGTTGCTGGTACGTCCCAGTCCCAAAGCGTCATGCCGATACGCTTCCGGGATATTCTTTCGCAACTGTTCCACATTATTATAAAGAGCATTCTCCAAAGAAGCAGCCAAATCCAGTCTGTCGGAAGCATTCAACGGCCAGTAAGTCAACTGCACATTCAGATTCCACCACGCATTCGGCCACGGTGTCTTGGTGAGCCACGGACCGGTGCAATCTATCAACGCTCTGTCGGCACGCGTCGCCGAAGCTAATTTATACATCTGTATCCAATAGAAATTCTCCTTCACACCTTCGGGTAATGTAAGGAAGCTGGCAGGATAATAAGCATTCCACCATTGACGATGCGTCTTCTGCAAATTCTTATATCCACACCGCAATGCATCCTCCAGCTCGTTCCGGCTGATTTCACGGGCATTGGATTCGGGATAAGAATGAGTAAGATTCACCCACAACACACGTTCTCCTTTTTTCACGGTTTCTTTCCATGCAACCGCCGTCTCGCCTCCCGCCTGAAGTTTCTGATAAGACATTCCTTCCTTTTCTGTTCCGGTTACTTCGGGAGCCGGATTAAGCGGATAATCTTCGGGCACTTTAATCCAATTGCCCTCTCCTTTGGCAAACAGATACCTCGGGCTCTCTGAAGGAGCCGGCACCCATTCCCAACGGAAATCTTTTTCCTCGCCTTCGGTAGTGGTCTTGGTGACGATAATCATCTTATCGCTATGCACGAAACTATGTAAATGAATTTTTCCTTTTGTAGTGACAATGTCGGCAGTAGTCTCGGCATTCCATAAGTCCACCCGCATCTTTCCATCCAAAATCTCACCTTTCGGATGCAAAGCAAAATGTCCGGTCAGCAGACGTCCGATGCTGAACAAGTCGTTCTTGCCCTTCCGATGGTCGTGTACTGCACAGTTTCCTGTTTCCAACCGAATATAGTTCTGTCCCGGTTCCTTATAAATCATCAGCCCCAACATACCGTTACCCATATAGGCTGATTCATACCAATACTCAGGAAGTGTTTCCCACACCATGTCCTGTTTACTCATAAACTGTGGCCAGTCCACATCCAGTTTCACCGACGAAGCGGCAGTGCCTGTCATTACGCACAAAGACACCACACATACAGCAAGTATATGCCGCAAATAACATTTAATGATAGAATACATTGCTCTAATAGTTTATAAATGACGTATTTTATTCTTTTTCATAGACCTTTCGACAAAGGTACAGACATTTTCTTTATAAAACTCAAACAATGTTTCTTCTTTTTACAAGACTGATAAGATTTTCTCTCATTCGATTAGCAGTTCAAAGCAAAAACAATAAACGTGACCTTCCATACGTTCGGCCAAGATGAAATATACATTAGTCCGAATCAATGTGTTTCCCTAATGAAACAACCTGTTTCAACTGCATGAAACAGGTTGTTTAACCGTATGAAAAACATCATGCGAACGTACGCTATGGAAAGCGGAAAAGAAGGTGTCTGCACATACTTACATAGGAAAAAACATACAAATAATGCAACTTTGGACAAAAATAAGAGATATGCTCTCACCTTTGAAGGAATCTCTCACCCCTATCTCTCACCCTGAAACGCCCTGTACATTGTCGTTTCGAAATAAGGGTGAGAGCAGTGAGAGATAAAAATCAATTCTGCATAGGGAAAGAGAATATTATAATGATAACCTATTCGGTAATCTTGGCATATACTTCCTTGGCTACCTCTATCACATCGCCTTCGGCTTGAGAAGAATAAGGATTTGTCTGCTTTGTCCACGGTTCCTCAATGGCATAAAAATCTATTGCCTTCACCGGCGCACCATTCAGCTGTGCCTTTTGCCGGTCAATCCACACCTTCCAACGGTTATAATAGAAATCACGCAACAGACCGTTCCATTCTTTGTGTGCATAGTCGCGTAGTCCGCCTTCATCAGCTGCCACACGATTTCCCCATGTAGTAACCTGCACGCGTGCGTTCCATTCATACAAATCTTTTTCCTCGGGAGTCGTGCCCAAGTTGCGTGCTTTCTCAATCCATGTGCCTACCTTGAATTCAGGACGGGCTGCCAATAATTTATCCTGCAAAAGAATCAAATCGAGGAAACGTTGTGAAGAGGCTGCAAACAGTTCCTTTTCTCCTGCCTTATATGCATCTATCATAATGGGATAAACCAAACGCCCCTTTTCTGCCACTGCCTGACGGACAATATCTATCAAGTCATACTCAAAATTATTATTCCCCTTGAAACGGTCAGCTGCCGAAAGCATTATGCCTGCCGCACGGATAATATCTTCCGGTTTATAATAAGGTTCCATCTCGCTCCAGCTGGACACCTGATAAACATCGTAATCCGGACGTCCGCAGAAAACGGATTCATGTGTCCCCTGCTGGGTATTCTTTGCCGGACAGTTATAGATGGTGTTACTCAATAGCAGCCATGCATCCTGAACCGCTTTGTCGGCCTTGCCATAACGCGCCACTGTATAGTTTTTCAACCATTCATCTTTATCAAACCGGGCCGGACGCCAAGGTAGTTCACACAACAGCTCGAACATTACCGGATTATTTTCCGAACCTTCCATAGTCATACCCACTCCTTTCATTGTCTTGCCGAAAGAAGATGTTTTTGCCTTATAGAACTCATCGATGACATGCTTCATCTTTCCATGCAGACCTACATTGCCACCATAGTTCAGTAGCATACAGTAAAGCCAGTCATGCTTGCCGAAACCTTCCTTACGATACCAGGTAGACTCAGGATCACCCCATTGAGGACGGCTCTCGGCAAAAAGGTCGAGCACAATCAAATCTCCGGCAGGAAGATTTTCAATCATCTTTTGGCGAGGATTCGCCTGCCATGCCTGAGCCACCCAGACAGCTTTCGGATTTGCCTTTTTCATTGCTCCCCAAATGGCCTGGCCTGCAGCATTCAAATCGACACCTGCCACATTGCCTCCTTCGTGGAAGGGGTCCATGCTATAAAAATCGGCTTTGCCGTAAAGACGACTCATCTCCTTATAATAAAGGTCGGCAATTTCGTTGAAACGTGGGTCGGTGGGCTGCAAGAAAGCAGGACGCCGATAACCGCACCACAAGCCCGGATCGGAAACATTCAGCCCCAAACGCTCTTTGGCATTGTGAGGAACCATGCCCGAATAACCCGGCAATACCGGCCGGATGCCATATTCACGCATACGCTTCAAGATTTGTTTCTGTAAAGTTTCACGTTGTTTATACCAGCTATCGGGATTAGGACCGCCCCAACCTTCCAGGTTATTCATTAACCACCATCCCTGAAAAGCAGGACCGGCAATAAATTCATTGATTTCGTCTTTGGTATAGCCCAGTTTGGTCAATACATTATACCACACCACATCTGCACCTACCACTGCCAAAGGAAGATTGATGCCATGCAATGCCATCCAGTCAATTTCCTTCTCCCAACGATCCCAGTCCCAAAATGCCATGGTATAGGAATAGGTACAATAATTAAAGTCATAACGATACTTCAAATCCGTTTCATGACGTTCTTTCTGAGGCACGGCCGGAAGAACGGCAGGAAGTTGCGCCGTCATCCCATTCCACGAAAGTTGAATACCTGCATAGTATTTCAAGTACCAGTTCACTCCTGTGGCAATGCTCACATAATTATTGCCACGAATCACTACTTTATCACCTTTTTGGTCTAATTCAAAGAAATCGGTCGGTGACTTCACCTGCTCAATGACAAACTTGCGCGAAGCTCCTTTATCAATGCGTTCCAATAAGCCTTGTATGGGAGAAGCCGCTTTAACAACCACTGCCAGACAGAGCATGCAAATAAGACAAATCGTTCTCATGTTCATTTTATGATTTAGAAGTTAATATGCTGTTTATAAAGACAACTTGTAAACGTGTATACCGGGAGAAGAGAAAGAAACTTCTTTCTCCAAACCATTGCTTGCAAACATAAATTTAACGGTATCGGGACCGGTAGTCTGAACCCTCACCGTCCATCCGTCAGCCTCTTTCACAATAGAAAGTACATCGGTGGTATTACTTGACGGAGCTGCCGCCAACTGAGCCGCACAATGAATCGTGCCAAGTTGATAACGGGCTATAGATAAGCGGAACTTACCCTTTCCATAGATAAAGGTATAAGGATGCGTTTCCTCATCACTCTGCCAATCCGTATTCAAAACATAAAGCGTGCGACGTTCACCGTCCTGCCATGCCGTAAATCCTACCGACGGAGCTGCCTCTATCCAACCGTTCTCCGCCTCCGGATGAACTGTTGAAGCGGCAATATCCTGCATCACTTTTATATAGGCTGCCTTCAGTTTATCCTCTGCCGGATAAAGGGCTTCCGGGAAATAGATGACCTTTCCTTTGCCATAGTTCAATGTTGTTTGTTGCATCAGGCTCCGATAGTCTTCTCCCAACAGTTCACGAACGGGTGCATCATCCTGCGGAAAACAAGGCTTTTCATCTGGTTGCAGACAGGCATTGATATGGGCAGCAGACAAAATCAGTGTTCCTCCATGAAAGACATAATCGCGGATACGTTCAAAATCACCTTTGTCATATGTGTTCCATCCCAAGAAAATCATGGCTTTGTAGCGGTTCATTACATCTTGCGGAGCCTCAACCGGCAGCAAGTCCACCGGACCGTAAGGCGTAGAGGTAAACCATCCTTCGGGACCGCATCCGTCAATAATGTGGTCGGGATAAAACACTTTCAGCAAGTCAAAACTTTCGCAAGCCTTATTGAATTTCCATTTCTCGCCTTCTTGTGACCACAAACTGCCACGCCCAAAAGATTTCCATGCATCATTCCGTCCCTGAATCACAGCAATATTGCTATGAAACTCTCCACGACGGCTATGTGTTTCAATAAAATCAAGGACACGATGCTGTGCTGCCAGATGTTCCTTGCCCGACGGAGAATAACGGTCGTTCATAAATTCATCTGTCCACAAAGCTTCTTCCGTATTTATATGTGAAGAACCGTGCATATAAGCCACAGCCAGTGAAAGATAGAGACGCAACGAATGTTTAGGGTCGGTGAAAGGACCGCTTCCCCATTGCATGGCATGCAACGAGCCGTATGTCGGACGACTGTATGCCAAAGACGCACCACGCAAAGCAGAAAGTATCGTCTCTTCAGGTCCATACATTTGTTCGGCTCCCACCCATTCATAACCTGCCTGATAAAAATAACGAAATAGAGAAGACGGACCTGTATGACGCACGCTTTCTCCTTTAGAGTAGCGCAAGTTGGATACCAGTTTGCGGGCTCCGTCCGCCATATCGGTCACAGCCTCCGTATCATAATGGATAAATGTGCCGTGGTCTGTATAAATAGGACGATGCTTTGCAAAGATACCTCCCCAGGGACGATTACGGGCAGCCATGTCCGAATGCAATCCCTGATATTTGAAATGTTGCCAATAATAGTAACCACCGTCATTCTCATGGGCTTGTTTTCCACGGAACATGGGGGAGGCAAGTTCTTCATTCGACGGATTCAGGCGACTACCTGCCAAGGTTCTGCCTTCTGCCTGCCATGCGTATGGTATCTTCAAACCATCAAGCAAATGGGTATAATAACCAATTATTTCCGGGTCGGTGATACGGCATCCACTCCATTGGTAAGAGGGACGGAACTGATACCAGTTGCCTACACGTTGCGATATATACCATTTAAAAAAATAACTGTATGGAGTATATTGCTTGTCGATATAGATTTCATCTCCTGAAGAAATATAGATGTTTTCGGGAGCCCGTTCCACAATCTGTTCTATCGCAGCAGACTCGCTACGGCTACCGTCGCTGAATTCCATCTTCACATCGGTCAGACAAGAATCCGCCCTGAACTCTACAACATGCAGTCCGGCTTCTTTAAATCGGACCTCTTGCGTGGTCGGTTGCAGAGCGGCATCGCTCTTTACTTGCAATTTCACATTCGGACGGTTTGTCTCAATCAACACGCCGAAAGAAGCGGACTTGGAAACATACTTAGGAACTGAAATAATTTCAAAGTCACGGGCAGTCTCTTCAATCACCTCCAACGTGCGCACTTCGTAAGGAAAAGCAGCCCGGTGAGGCTCTTTCAACAAAGAGAGCTTAAAACAGCCTGTTCCCTGCAGGTCTCCGGGCAACAGGATATAGAAATCGGCCACATTGGAAGCACGGTCAAAGATATTTCCCTCGAATACTTCCCGACCATCAAATTCCAGCCTCCAGCGCGGCCAACTGCGAGTCGCCAGATTACATCCTACCCAATAATCCACCTGACTCGCTTTCTGTGCAAACTTGGTGAAAGGGACATGCCACACAGTTTTGCCATTCTGCTCCAAACGGGGCGCTTCCAGCCAACATTCACCACTGAAACCGCTTCCTCCTGCACACAGCAGAGCGCAAGCCACGTTATCGGGCAATGTAAAAGTATGGCTGACATCCTGATACTTTCCCGTGCCGACAGGGACAGGCACAAACAACACGCTGTCGGGAGTATCAAAAATATCCTGCGCTGCCCGTCCGGGTTTCTTATAATAAAGTTCCAGTTCCAATCCGAACCGACCCTTAACGTCTACAGTCAGCTGCCGGCGACGAACCACCGGAAGATGCACAGTCAGCTTCCCCGGTTTAAGTGCCTCTCCCATGACGCGGAAGTAGGCATAACGCTCAAAAGCATCATTCTCTCCCTTGAAATAGAGGGAGTAGCGATCTTTACGAGTAACGACAGAATCCAAATTGTCATCAATAAAAAACTCACTTCGACGGAACATCTCTTCACCACGTTCCTGAAAGGGAGCAGGCATCTTGACTCCACCCGTTACACGCAGAAACTTACGAGTGGGATAAGCACGTTTGGAAAATGATACAGTTTGTTCCAAACTATGTCCGGGCTGCAAGAGATAAGGTCTTTCCGGCGCTTCCGAGGAATAGATAACCCGGCGTTCTTCCTTGTAAGATGTTTCCCCAAAAAGTGGAAACACCTGTACAAAAGACAGAAGCAATAATAGCAAAGAGTGTGTTTTCATATCATAGAATCAATTATAGATAAATGTCCTTTCCAAAAGCCCAACCCAAATACGATTGTTTCAGGTCTTGAGTTTTACCATTGAATGATACGGTATAGGCTTTTCTCAAATTACAATGCAGATTGACTATCTGCTTTTCATTTGCTTTTACGGTCAGCTTGTTTCCCTGACGGGTTACCCGGCAGTTATAGCCTATCACTTCACCATCGGGCCGTTCTACAACAAACGCATTGGTCAACATTGTCTCACCGATACATTTAAAAAGCTCGTGCACATCATTATCCTGTGTATTGACTGTCTGCCAATCACTAATCATATTTACATATTGCTCACCAATCACAAACTCACGGGTATCATATAATTCGGGATGCGGATTGCCAAAACTCAATGAATCTTCCGTCACATGAGTATCGGCACTGCAAGCCTGCTTCACTTCCAGATACGGGTCGACCACAAAAGCCCAACGTAAATCTCCCGTACGGAAATCAATCAAATTGGAGAAAGCTCCCATGGCATTAAATGTCTCTTTCAACCAACGTTCTTCACCGGTCAACAGATAAGCATAATAGGTGGCATAAGCACGCCAGCCACTCCAGCCGTGAGGCGAGTTGAACATATTAGGCAACATCTGCACGTCATATTGAGCCTCCCAATAGCGCATGGTTCCTCCACGACGGCGGGCATCGGGAACACGCAACTGAGTCAGACAATCATGACTGTTCAATATCTGTAACATGGCATCCGTATAATGTTTGCGCTCCTTTTCATCCTGCTGCATCAATGCAAGCATACCAATCTGAAGCGCCGAACAGGAAACCATACCATCCTCAAAAGTCAGCTCACCTTCGGTCTCAAAATCGCCTTGTGAGGCCACCAACTGGTCGATGGCACGTTTGGCAGAAGCATAGTGACGGTCGGCAGCCTCTTTCCACACACTCTCCGTCTTACCCAGTTCACGTTCGACCAAAGTAAGTTCCAACATACTTTTCGCTACATAAATAACGCTGGTATACACCGTATTATGGTTTACATAAGCTCCGTCTTTACGCTGCCAGGTATTCATCAGCCAGTCCGCCAGACGAGAAGCCTTCTTCAAATCCTCTACATCGCCATAGGCTTCATATTTATCAACCAACAATCCTATTGTTCCCGATGTATTCTGAATACGTGAGGCATGATATAACGGCACCATCTTTGTCCGGTCGTGCAACAGCCCGAACAAATAATCAAAACGACTGCGCAAAGCCTCATCCAGTTGCTTTTCAGGGAAATACCTGGCTGCAATAAAGGAAGAATGGAAACCATACCAACTCTCGATATGGGAAGTTGCTTTCTGATGATATTTCAATGCACCTTCTCTGGCACGCTCCATAGTCCATTCCCAAGAAGCGTGGGCAGACAATACACCTTGCGACTGCTTGTCACCGTCTGTAACCTTCACTGTATACAGTCCCACCGAGGGAAGCATACAAGATACCTCCTTCACATGACCCGATTTACTTTTCACTGTAACCTTCTGAAGCTTTCCTTCACTATCTGTCACTTCGACAGTCGGAGCGGCTGCAAGTACTTCAAATGTTGCAGTCTCCTTAGGCTGATACACCGTTTGAGGCATACGAATCATAGGCACACCGGCCACCTTATGAATCGTTTCTTCAAATTCGCCCGGAGTATTGATATCAACAAAGGCAATCGTCCACGTTTTACGTTCCCCTTGTTTCAAAATCCACAAATCTTGCGGACAATGCTGAGGCAAAGGCAGTGCATTCATCAAATCAAGGTTCAGGGATTCGATACGATGTCCCATAAACCAATGAGGAGCGGGGTCTTGATATCCCAAGTTATAATCCACGCTCCATGATGCAACAGGCTGCGGTGAGACAACACCCAATGTATGTCCCGACGGAGTCTGAAGATAACCATAGAAATGAGTTTTCTCGTTCATCATCAGCGTTGGGAAATACTTACCGAACCAATCGGGATACTTATCCATATAAGTATCAATCCCCAATTTCAATCCTGTCTTTACGGGTTGAAAAGGAACATTTCCCTTGTTTTCCAATATAACCTCCATAGCAAGCTGTCCTTTCCATTCTTTATAAGTAAGACGGCACTCTACACCATCGATGGTTGCACGGTAAGACCGATATCCATCCGGTATCCAGTCCGCTTTTATATTCCCGTTACCCATATTGACGTAGAAACTGGGCCCCATATTACTCTTATCATGGAAAAAAGGCACCGTATCATTACGCTGACTGCCTTTAAAAACAATCTGCTCCAATGTCCCTTTATCCGAAATACGACATTCCCATCCACTGCGTTTCCATATTGTAGTCTGTGCAAAAGCACTCATTCCCCATAACAAGGTTCCTATAATCAAACAACTTTTCTTCATGGTATAAATCCTATTATTCTATTTTCTTCAGAGTAAAGCAGTCGATATCGGGTGCCCAGCAATAAGGACTTCCCATACGGACTACATTATTCCCCGGCTTCAAACGCACCTGCACTGTTACGGAAGCAAGCTGCTGTCCATCGGTTCCGGCAAGGTCTTTCAGCAGGATACTCTTTTCATTGTTTACTTTAATTTCCAGTTTGCGGTCTGCATGAGGCACATATTGGATGGTCATTTCATACATTCCGCCCTTTTCACTATATACTTTATTCCATTCGGCATAGTTTTCGGCACGTCCTCCCAGATAGCTGACCTTCATCCCCCCGGACGCTTCCTTCATCGGTGCATACAGAATGGTTTTCGGGCGCAGTCCCAAATCATTAAAACAAGGCAAATAAGCCCACTCAGCCTCATAACGCACAGGTTCAAGACGCTGCTCTGCTTCCATACGCAAAATCAGGACACTATGTGCAGGCAATTGCCGGTTCAGTGTCCCCTGAACTGCCTTAAGGTCTTTTTGCTTCACCAAATCACGCATCTTCACTTTACCTCCCATTTCCAAAACACTCATGGGAACAGAGAAATCACAAATACTGTCCGAAGGGTTATACAAAGCCACCGCACGCACTTTGCCGCGTTCCTGTTCTATATCCTTTACCAGCACATAGCCCTTATTCTCATGCTGTACCACATAGGCCTGTAATCCCAACGGGTCTTGATTTAAGGCAATCAGTTCCTTATTCTTCAAGAGTTTCAAAGAAGCCTCGGGAATCGTTGTCAGGTCACAGCCTATCAACAAGGGAGAACTCATGATACACCACATACCGAAGTGCACCTCTTCTTCCTCCGGTTTCAGTCCACGGCCAATCTCCAGCATATCCATATCATTATAATGACCGTCTCCGGCATACGCAGAAAGATACAGATTCTTATCAATGATATATTTCACCGACCCCCATTCCGGGCGGATATCACTACTGATACGCCAAGAGCAGCCGATATTCTTTGCCCATGTACCCGGAAAAGCCCATCGGCACACATTAATGGAAACATGGTTACCCGCCACTTTATCAAAAGCACGGCGAATCTCCGTATATCGTTTTTCCTCATCCAGACTCAACTCCTGAGAAGCACCGCAATAATCTATCTTAATGAAATCGAACCCCCATTCATTGAAGTATAAATCGGCATCCTGATGCTCATGACCATACAAGCCCGAACCTACTCCGTTGACATCCTTATCCCAAATGGAACCGCAAGTATTGCTTCCGGCATCCGAATAAATACCGGCTTTCAGTCCCAAAGAATGAATATGGTCTGCCACCCCTTTCAGTCCGTTCGGAAAACGTTCCGGATGAGTCTGCATCGTGCCGTGCTCATCACGCCAACCAAAAAATCCGTCATCTACATTGACATAATTATAACCTGCATCTTTCAAACCTTTCTGCACCATGGCATCGGCCTGCTTCTTTATCAAAGCCTCATTGATATTCACCCGATAGGTATTCCACGAGCTCCAGCCCATAACAGGAGGATCAAATACATTTTCATTACCGGCAAAAGTCATGGAAGACATGCCCAAAGCTAACACACATAACAATAATTTATTCATAATAAATAACCAACCATTAATGAATGCTTTATTAATTCCATCAGATCTTTATATAAATCTTCTTTTTATATAAATATGCTCCGACCAACCATACAACTCCCACAAAAAGAAAAGCATAGACAAATGAAGTAAAGGCATTATCACCCAACCAACCGGATAAACCGGCATATATAATGTCGTGCATATTCTGTTCTTGCAGTGGTAAACTGTCAGCTAATATATATAATATCTCACTAAGTACATAGCAAAACAACGGATTTACACCAAATATGGCAAAAATCCAAGTCTTCTGATATTTCTTCGTCACATCGATATACCACAGCAGAATAGACAAAAGAAGAGCAGAAAAACCGCAAGTAACCAACACAAATGTAGGCGACCACACCTTTTTGTTCAGAGGACATACATCCTGTAGCAGAAAGCCCGCTATCAGCCCCATAGCTCCATAAAGGAACAAACGGTTCAACTTATCTTTCATATCGGGGGTCTCCATGCAAATCTTTCCAAACCAGAAACCTATCAGAACTTGGGCAATAGAAGGAATCGTACTCAACACTCCCTCCGGGTCTATTCCCCGGTCATTATACATGTGTGATAACCCCAGTACAGACTTATCCACATGAGAAAGAATATTCTCCGGGCCGTATACAAATCCATTGCCGACCAACAAGATTCCATAATATACAATCAAAATGACTGCCACCAGATAAGGGATATAACGATGGCGGACCGTAGTGACCAGCAATGAGCCTATTCCATAACACAATGCAAGGCGTTGCAACACACCCAATATGCGTACATGAGCCAGCGATGCAAAAGCCGCCTTCCAAGGGCTGCCAACAAAATCGGGTTGCAAAGATGCCTCACGCAATGTGCCCAGAAAAGTAGCGGTACCATAAATAAATGTACCGATAATAAAAATAAGAAAAGTACGACGAATAATTTTCAGAAATAACGCCTTATCCAAAGTAAAGGAGAATTTCTTCAGAGAAATATACATGGACATTCCCATCATAAACATAAACAAAGGATAAATGACGTCCGCCATCGTCAAACCATTCCAGGAAGAATGTAATAAAGGGGGATAAACATAACTCCATGTTCCGGGACTGTTCACCAGTATCATGCCTCCTATCGTCAGTCCGCGAAGCACATCCAAAGCCAACAAACGCTGTTTCATAATAATGAGATATTAGATTAGAGAGTCAAAGGTATAAATAAAAGATATAGTTCTAAAAAAGGCTGCCGGATTTATTTTCCCAGCAGCCTCTTTATCTTAATTATCAGTATCCGGGATTTTGGATAATCTTACCTTTACTCTCGTCTATTACACTTTGCGGCAGCGGCATCAGGGTCATATAATCCTGTGCTGTGGGCGACTGTTTGTATTTGCGAGCATACTCAATATATCTTCCATAACGAATCAAATCCGAACGGCGAACACCTTCAAACCATAATTCATGTCCGCGCTCTGTCAGCACCGCTTCAAGGAAGGCATCAGCTCCGGCAAAGTCAGCCATAGTGTAAGCAGGAAGTCCGGCACGTGTATGTACCATATTCAGCAGTTCTACAGCTTCCGGAGTCACAGTATTACCTTCGCGAACAATCGCCTCAGCCAACAAAGTAAGCACATCGGCATAACGGTATACAATCCAGTCAACCTGACTTTCTTCGCCGGTAGCATCAGGATCTTCACCATACTTAACAGGCATTGCGCCTTTTATCAATACAGAACCGGGATTTTCTTCATTATAGTGAGTTCCGTCTTCTGCAACAAAGTCGCCTACCAATACTTCCAAACGCTTGTCAGCCGAATCGAAAGTATGATAAAAATCCCAAAGAACACGATAGCCGCCCCATTTTTGGATATTTGGATTTTTAGTCGGGTACTCGCTGGAAATAACATGAGCCAGCCACATCTGCTGATTCACACTGCGACTGCAAACACATGCCCAAATTGTTTCAGCATTGCCTTCATTCTCCAATGTAAAAATATCCTTATAGTTATCCATCAACCTATAACCATATTCCGGCTTCATCAATTCACGACCACATTCTACAGCTTTTGCCCAATTCTGTTCATGCATATAAAGTTTCATCAATACAGTATAGGCCAACCCTTTGGTAAAGCGGCCATAATTCGTATCCGATACTTTATAAGTTGCCGGAAGAACAGCAATGGCAGCCTTCAAATCATCTTCAATGAATTTCACCATTTCCTCCCGCGATACACGAGGAGCTACTTCATCAGACAATGGATTATTCAACAAATCCAAAGAAGCAATCTGAATAGGACCATACATATCATAAAGGATATAAGCCAACCATCCACGTCCACAATGCAATTCTGCATCCAAACGTGCTTTCACTTCCTCATTCATGGGAACATTGACAATACGCTCCATAGTTAAAGTCATTTTACTTATATCGCGGATATAAGTACTGTAAGTAGTAGTCAGCCCACCGGAATTGGCTGTAAAATTCATCTGAATCATATCCGGCCAAACTGCATCATCCCACTGACAATCACCGATATCAGTACTCATATCACTGATGACATGAATACCTCCCTGCGAAGAAGCATACAATCCGCTATACCAGTTCGAACGGAAAGGAGCATAAGCGGCAGAAGTCACCAAAGCCTTCGCATCTTCTTCATTTTTAGGAAATATACCGGGATTAATCACATTATACATTTCAGACTCCAGATTAGTGCAAGAAGGACAAAATGCAGTCGCAGCCAATACTACGGAAAATATTGATAATATCTTTTTCATTTCAATCTTATCTTTTATAGGTTATTAAAATGTAATATCCAATCCTAAGCTAAAGCTTCGTACGTTAGGATATGCCCAAACAGAATTATCTGTCTCAAGGTCGAGACCGTCATACGGAGTAATAGTAAACGGATTATTGATATCTGCATAAACACGAATGCTCGACAATGCCTTTTTAACCGGGATAGTATAACCCACAGTTATATTACGGCAACGTACAAACCAGCTTTTTTGCAGATAATAGTCACCAATTCCCCAAGTACTCTTGTTCTGGAAATAACCGGGACGAGAAGCAGACTGATTATCATGTGTCCATACTTCCGCTGCACTGGTAGGCATATTGTAGCCACGATACATATTTACAATACCTGTCATACCGTCAGCACCTGTTAACCAAAGGTCTTTATAAGAGCCGGCATTCAAGACATTGAATTGTCCATAGAAATAAATATTAAAATCAAAGTTCTTATAACGGATAGTGTTATTCAATCCCATCAAATAACCCGGGTCCGAACTTCCGTATATTACTTTGTCGGCATCATCCAATTTACCATCAGGTTTACCGGACTTCAAAGGAATACCGTGTTTATCTACCTGAACAGAACCATCCTCATTATATACATAACCATTAATATCTTTAATCTTTACCTGTCCCGGCAGTGAACCCGGCATATAGTCTACTGTTTCTCCGGGCTGAATCAAACCGTCTGAAAGATATCCGTACATATAACGGATAGGAGCATTATACTGTGAATAAGCAGCAGGCTTCCAGCTTGCATCACGAGTATTCCATTTATCACGATAGAATGAGAAAGTAAAGTCTGTATTCCAACTAAAATCCTTTGAGTTAAAGTTAGTAGTGTTTATTGTCAATTCAAATCCCTGACTTTGGGTTTTACCTATATTGGCGGCAATTTTATCTGCCTCATTAAAAGTGAGCAAACTACGTTCAGCCAGCAAATCGGAAACTACCTTACGGAAATATTCAGCAGTTACATTCAAGCGGTTATTGAAGAATCCCAAATCAAGACCAACATTCCATTCTGTAGTAGTTTCCCACTTCAAATCAGGATTACCCATCTGACTCAAATACACGCCAATAGACTCTGTGCCACCGAATTCATTGTTATTACCGGTCTGATAGTAACTGATAGCACGGTTACCGATATTAGAGTTACCGGTCTGACCGAAACTGACACGTAATTTACCATTAGAAAGAACAGAAGTCATCGGTTTCATAAACTCTTCTTCGGTAAATCTCCAGCCCAAAGCTACCGACGGGAAATACCCCCAACGATTATTTTCTGCCTGTCTCTTA
>ERZ1026964.223-NODE-223-length-16882-cov-5.720212_pt1 | contig 16882 bp, 7 predicted proteins | sample MGYA00519565_ERZ1026964 | MGnify/ENA primary metagenome ERZ1026964 (study PRJEB26926, sample SAMN06164476) | human gut metagenome | biome: ENVO:00009003; feature: ENVO:2100002; material: ENVO:00002003 | host: Homo sapiens | place: USA | collected 2012 ...
GCGGTATATCATACTGATTGCCGCTTTTTTTACATATAATAGATTTTGAAATGACAAGAAAATTTGCGAGCTTTGTAACGTTTTCGCGTCTAAATCCCATTATGAAAAGGACTCTTTTACTTATATACTTTACAATTATTTTTATAACTTCTGTCTCTGCCCAACTTTACCAGTATCTAGATACTAACGATGGCTTGAGCAGTCGTAGAGTCCTGTCCATACAAAAAGACAATAAAGGATATATGTGGTTCCTCACCCATGAAGGAATCGACAGGTACAATGGCAAGCAATATGTTCATTACAGCTTATCAGCAGACGGTCAACCTAATATGAAATCTTTTCCCAACCTGAATACTTTGGAAATAGATACAGCCGGCGTAATTTGGGAAATAGGAAAAAACGGATATATTTTTAAGTACAATTCACTACAAGACAAATACGAGCTGGCCTATAATTTTGCCAGCAAAGACAAAAGCAACAGTGGGCTTCCACTCATCAGTACTTATTTGGACAACAAAAACAATATTTGGCTTTGTACCAAAGACAAACAATACATTTTTGATATCGACCAGGAAAAACTGATTCGCCTGACCAGTTCTATTCAGGAAGAGATTACCTGCATTACAGAAGCCGGAAATAACCAATACTTTTTAGGAACAAATCATAATATATTTTGCGTTGAACTAATTGATAAGCATCAACTACAGATACAAAAACATCCCCAATTGGACCAATTCCAAATTGTTACTTATCTGTATTTTCACAAAAGCACTCAGACTCTTATTATAGGAACACTGAGAGACGGTATATATCTATATAACATCAATACTCAACAACTAATGGATGTTCCCACAAAGTTGTTGGACATTACAGTCAATACAATCATAGCCAACCCCAAGAAAATAGACGAAGTCCTGATAGCCACTAATGGAGCAGGTGTTTACAAACTCAATTTATTCACTCGCGAATTATCCCCTTTTCTGATTGCCGATCACAATCATTCAAACAAAATGAATGGGAATATTGTGAATGACATATTCATTGATAAAGATGACAAATTATGGATGGCCATTTATCCTGTCGGAATTACCTTATTCTCGAATAAATATCCGGGCTATAAATGGATACAACATTCTTATGACAATCCAAATTCACTAATAGACAATCAAGTGAACTCTATTTTAGAGGATTCGGAAGGTGATATTTGGTATGCTACAAGTAATGGCATCTGTTTTTACAATTCTCAGAATAAACAGTGGAAGTGCCTTCTTTCCACTTATCAGAACGACACACAAAATCAGAACCATGTCTTTATTTCCATGTGCGAAACAGCCCCCGGCACCATATTGGTAGGAGGATATATGTCGGGAATGTATCAAATCAACAAGAAAGACATGGTGCCTAAATATTTTTCTCATCAATCCACTCTAGGATGGACCAATATCCGCCCTGATAAATACATACGTTGCATCTACAAGGACAATGATGGAATCATTTGGGCAGGTGGCTATTATAACCTGAAAAGTTATAATATACAAACAAAAGAAATTCAGTGCTACGGTATGGATTTTCCGGTTACCTGTATTAAGAACAAGGACCAATACAACCTGTGGATAGGTACCATCAATGGGCTATACCAATTCAATAAACGAAACCAAACACTGAAACCGGTCAATCTGGATTCTGAAATTGGATGTATCAATACGATTTATCAAGATACTGTTGCCCATATTACCTATATCGGTACTCATGGTTCGGGCATGTGGGTATATAATAATAACACTGACAAAGTCGTGCGTTATCATATAAAAAACTCAGCGTTGATTTCCAATAATATCTATTGCATTTTGCCGGCTTCGGAAACGGATCTGGTTATCAGTACCGAAAATGAATTAACTCGTTTCAAAGTAAAAGAAAGAATATTCTCCAATTGGACAAAAGAACAAGGATTGATGGCTGTGAACTTCAATCCCTCATCGGGCATACACACCCGATCAGGATATTTTATATTCGGAACAGGAAACGGAGCCATTGAAATAGCAGACACCGTAAGCCTGCCCAATCGTTTCAAGTCTAAAATGATATTCAGTGATTTCAGCATCTTATATCAAAAGGTTTTCCCCGGTGAAAAAAATTCCCCTTTAACCCAAGATATAGACGATACAGAACACATCACTTTGGATTATAATCAAAATATATTCTCGTTAAATGTATCTTCCATTAATTACGACAATCCGTCTAATATTCTATACACTTGGAAATTAGAAGGATTTTACGATGAATGGACAAGTCCCACAGCAGATAATCTGATACGTTATACCAACATCAATCCCGGGCATTATAAACTGAGGGTGAGAGCCATTCTGATGGATGACGAGCATGTATTGGAAGAAAGAGCTATAAAAATAACCATAACTCCCCCTTTTTGGGCAACTTTTTGGGCCGGAATCATTTATCTTATTATCATAATATTAATTACAGTAAGTGTTTTACGTTTCTTATGGTTAAGGAAAGACAGGAACAATTCTAAAGAGAAAATCCAATTCTTTATCAACACCGCCCATGACATACGTACGCCGCTGACCTTGATAAAGGCTCCGTTGGGAGAAATTCTGAAGAATGAACAACTGACAGAACAAGGGAAAATTAATATCAACCTTGCTATTCAGAATACAGACAATTTATCTGATTTGGCAAGTAATCTGATTAATTTCGAAAAAGAGGAACTTTATACGCCCAACGTTTATGTATCCAGATACGAATTAAATTCATATATTAAGTCTTACATTGAGCAATTCAAGCTATACGCAGAGAAAAAACAAATTGAAATTCATTTTGAATCCAATTTTACTTCTCAAGAAGTATGGTTGGATAGAAACAAGATGGATTCCATCATCAGAAACCTGATGACTAATGCACTGAAATACACTCAACAAGGAGGAAGTATCAAAATTCAGACTTCCAAAAGTAAAAGCCATTGGTTTCTGTTCATCACAGATACCGGAATCGGAATTTCATCCAATGACCAGAAAAAAATGTTCAAGGAACTGTTCAGAGGGAAAAATGCCACTAATTTACAAATTACCGGCAGCGGTATCGGCATGATGCTTACTTACAAGCTCATCAAGAACCACTGTGGAAAAATTAGTATGAGCAGCATAGAGAATATGGGTACTACCTTTAAACTATCATTCCCTATAAAAAGCAGAAAATATAATAATAAACTCTTCCCCAAAGCTGATGTCATCGATCCGCTTCCTATCGTGAGAGAAGAAAACAAAGAGGAGGTCACCATTCCCCCTATTCCGCAACTTAAACAGGCAGATAAAGAAGCTCCTTATATTCTGGTAGCCGAAGACAATGTGGAGTTACGTACTTTCTTATTACAGATATTATCCGATGAATATCAAGTAACAGGAGTCAGCAACGGACAAGAAGTGATTAATTCTATCAAAACCAAACAGCCCGACCTCATTCTTTCAGACATTATGATGCCGGAACTGAATGGAGAACAAATGTGCCGTATTGTGAAAAATGATGTAGAAACAAGTCATATTCCTGTCATTTTGCTTACAGCCAAAGATACACTTCAGGACAAGGAAGAAGGATACGCTGCAGGAGCCGATTCCTTCATCACGAAACCGTTTAGTGCCCGTTTGCTAAACATCCGTATCAATAACATTTTGGAAAACCGACGCAAAATAGCAGGAGTCATCACCTCAATTCCTGAAACGGAAAGTGAACAAAAGAACATTGAGAATGAACGAAATAACTTAAACAAACTGGATCAGGAGTTTTTGGACAAGGTAACTGCCATCATCGAGGAGAATCTAAGTATGGAAAAAATGGATGTAGCATTTATTGCCGATAAAATGTGCATGAGTCATTCTACTCTCTACCGAAAGATTAAAGGATTGACTGAGATGTCCGTCAATGAATATGTCCGGAAAATTAAAATGAAGAAAGGTATGGAACTTATCAACGAAGGAAAGTATTCGTTGGCTGAAATTTCTGATTTAACAGGTTTCAGTAGTGTAGCCTATTTCCGCCAATGCTTTAAAGATGAGTATGGAATGGCTCCCACAGAATATCTGAAGAGAAAACAAAACTAATTTTATCTCTATACACAATAAAACCATCAATGCCTGTCAGAATATTTCTCAACAGGCATTGATGGTTTTGATCATTTCTTATCAAAGAAATCAAGTGTCCAGCTATCCATCCACTCGATATAAGGTATCCCATTTTCAAATTGAACAGGTAACCAAATATAACGGGCATCACTCGGATGCTTAGGCCGCCAGATATCTGCCATAAAGATAAAGGCGTCTTTCTTTCCCGGTACCGGAAGTACATACGTACTCTGTCCGCCAAAAGTGATTTCCGATTTTTCTCCACGACAAGGATTTGGATGTTGTGTCCAAGGTCCCCAGATGCTAGGAGCAGAGAACATGCGTGCCTCATTTGGATCCCATCCTGTACAGCCAGAAGTAATCATCCAGTATGTACCGTCACTCTTCTTGAATATGGCCGGAGCTTCATTGTGTCCGGCTGGAGCCATACGCACATACTTCCCTGTATGAGTCAGGTAATCATCACTCAATTCTGCAATCTGTAGTGTCAGATTGTCTTCTGACGAGTAAATGTGATAGGCTTTTCCATCTTCATCAACAAAAAGCTGCATATCACGTGCCATTTGTCCTCCTTGCAGGTCGCGTTTCACAAACAAACCTTTGTGAATAGCTTCATACCACATTGGTGTCCACCATTCCTTATACTTCTCTGCATCCAATGTATCCAGCATGGCACGCTGTGTTTCATTCATATCAAAAGGAAGCACTCCCGGATTAATACGTTCCGAACGAATATACTTGAACGGTCCGGTAGGAGAATCTGAGACGGCCACCGCTGAACGGGCTGCAGCATAGCCTTTTCCTTTCAATTCCAGATGGAACCACATGACAAACTTCTTCGTCTTTTCATTATAGATTACTTTTGGACGTTCCATTACACATCCCTGTACAATGTCACTGGTAGAATCGTTCAACACTACAGGTAAAACGGCTCCTTCGTTGTTCCAGTCAGTCAGGTTCTTTGAAGAGTAACACATAATTCCCACCATGGCACTGCTGGTAGAGTCGGATTTATTCTCACCATACCAGTAATAAGTACCATCATGATACAATACACCACCTCCGTGGGCATTTACATGTACTCCCTGATTGTCAGGCCAGATTTCACCACTACGAATTTCTTTAGGAGGTTCGGCCGTACATGCCACCACTCCCCAACAAAAACAAATACTTCCTAAAAGATTAATGAATTTATTTCTCATGGATTGATATAAATTAAAATTAAACGATAATTTCATTCTACTATGGTTGATACTCTTTCCCGACCGTCAGTTTATCACCCGATAAGTCCACTTCAAACAAATGGGGAATACGAATATATACTCCATTCACATCTTTATGGCTATGTACAGACATCAGCCATTTTCCTTCCAAAGTTTGAAACAACATACCGTGACCAAAGTCGGGAGGTGTTATAGGCTTCGGTTCTTGTATCCAAGGTCCGTCTAAAGTACCACTTTCCGAATAGGCTACTCCCTGAGTATATACATTATAAATCCAGCTTGTCCATATCATTCCCAGACGTCCTTTAGCCGTGCGAAACAGATAGGGACCATCCGTCACTTTATTGGGAACTTCCTTTCCGTCTTGCAATTCACGACTCCAAGGACACTCACTGGCCCGAAACAATAGTTTACCTTCTCCTATAGAGCCACTCAAGTCTGGTTTTAATTCAATCTTTTCAATGGTACCATCCCAATTCTGCAGCCACTCATAACAATACACCATGTAAGGCTTTCCATCAGTATCCACCCAAAATGTCCCATCCAAGGTTGGCTTATCTGCCGGCAAATAAGTAGCATCCAGCATCGGACGATAAGGTCCTTCTGGTTTGTCACTAACCAATACATGAGAAGCCCTGCGCTCTATCACATTTCCTTTTACGGTATCTATCTTTACGGCGGTATTCGTGAAGGTAGCAAAATAATAATATTTGTCCTTATAATGATGAAGCTCAGCAGCCCAGATCATCGGTTTAGGTCCCATCCATGAACGAGGATCTGTTTGAGCCACTTCATAAGGTCCACTCCAACGTTTCAAGTCCTTGCTTTTCCATAATTTTCCACCTGTGCCTGTCATATAATACATCTGCGTCTGCGCATCTGCCAGAATACAAGGATCACTCAAACGAATAGAATCCAATGGAAGCAATTTTTTAGCAAGTGACTGTGCATTTACGGTATGAAGCAACAAGCAAACAAACCATAAAAAAGGCAATAACCCCGTTTTTTTCATATTCTATAAAAAATCAGATAAAATGAAGTATTTCCAAACCATATAGCACTTGCGGCCAGGCTCTTATGAGAATACCCAAAAAGTCTGGTCGCAGTTCATAATCCCTTATTTACAAAGTTCAATAATTCCCTAAAACAAATCCCATGTACGGATTTCATCTTTCCAATGATGGTCCTTCGGGAAAGGTTTTTCACCCCATGCACGTACGCTGGTCCATTCCTGTGGTGCATCGGTCCAGAAAGGATGAGAAGCTGGAAGTCCCAACGGCAAGAATGCCAGAGAAGTCATATACAAACTTCCGTTGTTGGTATACCAGTCGGCTACATTCGGCTGACGTCCAGTAAATCCGATGGTCAAGAAACCACCTTCATTAAAATTGTGTCCACTGGCAAACATACGTTTCATCACCGCAGTCAATGCACAGCGTACCTGAGCACTGCTTACGCCTGCAGGCAACTCCTGATACCATGCCATTAAAGCCAAAGGTTGCATAGTAGCCATACGGTAAGGAATGGAACGACCGAATACGGGGAAGGTTCCTTCCGGAGAAATGAAACGCTCCAGAATCAAACTATATTTCTGGGCACGTTTCAATGCGCGGTCATAATACTTTCCATAATCTATCCGGCTACGCACTTTTGCATCCTTCATAGCCTGAAGGGTTTCAAGATACATCGGATGGAACACATAACTGCTGTAATAATCGAATGCAAAAGAAGGACCATCGGCATACCAGCCATCTCCCGTATACCATTCTTCTACCTTACGAATAGCTGAATTCACACGATATTCATCGAATGAAGCTCCTGCTTTTGCCAGGAAACTTTCTATCGTAGATGAGAACAACAGCCAGTTGGTATAAGGAGGATCGATACGACGTAACTGCTGGAATTCTTCTATATAACGCTTCTTAGTGGTTTCATCCAATGGTTTCCACAACTGATCGTAAGCACGAAGAAAACTTTCTGCCACGTAAGCGCCATCCACCAGAGTCTGGCCCTCCTGTCTCCATAATAAATAGTCCGGACTTTGCGGATCTACAGCATTCGCATAGCTCTTCAAAGCCATCTCACGAAGTTCCTTACGCATCTTTCCTTCTTCTGTATCATCATCCGGCAGCGTCAGCCAAGGAGCGATACCCGCCATCAAGCGACCGAACGTTTCCATATAAGCCACCTTTTTGTTTCGGCCATCCCATGTGGGACTAACTTCCAGCTGCATATTCTTCTGCAACTCTCCTTTTGCCATGTTGCTCAATACCGGATAAGCCATCTGATAAGCCAGTTTGCACCAGTAGGCACGATCTGTAGTTTGAGGTGCTTCCAAGTAACGAACATACTCACAAGCAGCCAACAAGAAGGCTCCCACTCCAAAATTAGCGGTAGACTTTGCATTAATTACTTGTCCGGGGATTGCTTTTTCACCGATAGGCTGTACATAACCTACCGCTCCATCTTTCTGAAGAGCTTTCTTTGACAAATAGTTCCATGCCTTCTGCACCACCGGCATATATATATCTTTTTCCAAATACCCATTGTTTATACCCCATAAAAATCCGTATGTAAATAGTGCCGTACCGCTGGTTTCCGGTCCCGGTGCAAATTCCGGATCCATCATGCTGCGTGTCCAGTAACCTTCAGGCTGCTGGATAGCTGCCACGGCTTTAGCCATATTTTGAAATTTATCCACAAAGAACTGATGATGCTTGTATTCTACCGGCAAGTCCTTCAACACTTTAGCCAGTCCGACCAATACCCAAGCATCACCTCTGGCCCAGAAATCCTTCTTGCCATTGACTGTCTTGTGCTTCGGATAGATGTATTTTGCATCACGATAATAAAGATTCTCATCTTTATCGAACATAATGCTATCAGAATAAATCAGATATTCATACAACTTATCCAAGTATTTCGCATTATGAGTAACCTTATAGAGTTTTGTCATTACCGGCATTGCCATATACAACGCATCACTCCACCACCAGTAATCATGCTGCGGGGTACTCATCTGGTACTCCATAACCTCACGCGCACGCTTGATTTTCTTATCGTCCGGAGCCAGATTATACAAATCAGTATAAGTCTGAAAACAAATCTGATAGTCGCCAAACAGCACATATTCATCCGACTCTCCGTAAGAATATTTCCATTCCGCACGGTTATCACTCTTCGCTCCCTTCCACTGGTTGTAGTTTGCCCAGGTTTCAGAATAAGTACGATAAGTCTCGTTTCCAGTCAGGAAATAGGCCTCCATATTTCCCGTATGATATACGGCATTATCCCAGAACGAACGAACCTCCGGCGAATTTTCTGCCTGCCAATGCTGATTTACCTTATCAATCATTTTCCGAACCTCTGTCGCTTCGGAATCTTTGGCCCCAACCGACATCGGCAATACTCCGACAGCGCAGGCCAGCAACAATTTAAATACCTGTTTCATAGTTTTATTTTGAGATTAATTTATTTCCAATACGTACACAGGGGTTGCTTCTGAAGCCTTAACTTTTTCCCCGTCTCCCTGATGCGTTTCCTGCACAAATACATGCAGTTTCTGATGTGTTTTCCACAACTCCGTATCATAGCTGGGTTCCCAGGCATCTACAGAGAAATCGGTCAGGTCTTTCACCTGCCATTTGCCCGACTTTACATCGTCTGTATAGGCCATAGATACTTTACTGCCACGTTCTGCATCACGGAACACAAAATAAGCCTTACCTTTATCTACCGCAATACGTGGTCGTGAAATCGGAATCATTTTGGTACCTCCGCCTTTTAGAGAAAATCCTTGCGAACGATTCATAATCTGACGGTTCTGCCATCCTTTCCCGTCGTTCCATACCAGCCGATATTGAGGGACCTCACTGTCTGCATCTCTCCAGTAGGTCACAATATAAGGATGTCCTTCCGCATCAGTACTCATACTGGTCTGATTTATCAGTTCACTGTTTTGAGGAATGCGGCAAGCATATTCTGCATTGTCCTTACAAATAGGCAAGGCATATTTCTCACCTGTCGATTTATACCATGTCTTTCCCTCATCTGGAGAATATGCATAACAAAGATCATGATTTGTTTCTACCATCCAGGTCTCACGCCATACCCACGACAAGTGAATCACTCCAGCTTTATCCATATAAAGTTGCCAGTAGGCATTTCGCTGATTTTCTCCGTCAATCAGCACATCCTGCACACGTGTCCATTTCCGGCTCTTCAAGTCATAGCGATTCAATACCAGATTACCTCTTCCGGAAGCCCCCGAACGATACACAAACAGCAAATCGCCATCAGGCATCCGATAAAACTCCGGATACGTGACATCGTCTTCATCCTTACCGGTCATCGCTTCTTTTTCTCCCAGCGTCAAAGCACCGGGTTCCGTACTCTTGCAATAGTTTAATTTGTTTCCATGATGGTCGAAAGAAAGATGCAAATAACCGTCCCCATCCACCATCATACTGATGACATTATGCGCATCGGCTACATTTCCTTTATATTGACTGCGATGCAACGTCCATTCGGCACTCCCCAATGCACGTTTACCTACGGTCAAATATCCATCGGCATCATAATAAGATATGTATTGCACATCCCCATCCGTTACCAGAGAACTGTTACGGAATACAGTCGTATTGACGGAAGTAGAACTATATCCGTCACCCACCTTTACGAGTTGTTGTGCTGAAATTTCACTCCAAACAAGAAGTCCTATGAGAAATAAATAAATGCGCTTCATAGTTTATCCATTAAGTTTCTTTGGCAAAAATAGGATTTTCATATAAAAGGAAGTACGAAAATTTCGTCAAGGAGGGATAAAAAACGGGCAAGGGAAACTGAATGGACAAATTACACCTTATTTTGACAGAATCGTCACCAGTTCTGATACAAATGTCTAGGACACGTACACAAAAAAACAGTCCGTATTCAAAGACTCTCTCTCAATACGGACTGTTTCACAAAAACAATATATCTTACAAACACGCTGGAAGTTCGCTTAACTTCATACTGTTTGAACCTTTTATCAACACGCAACAATGCTGAACAGGATGAGCAGCCAGCATAGCTTCTACCTCCTTCACATTCTCATAATGTTCAAACGAAGCAGAGAGTCCGGCAAACTCCGGCCCAACCAGAATCACGCGTTCAAACTGACATTCGTTCAGGAAGTCTACCACTTTCTGATGTTCTTCCCGGCTTCCTTCACCCAGCTCTTTCATATCGCCCAAGATAGCCACCTTATGCTCGGCCTCCATCTGGCGAAAGTTTACCAGCGCCGCCATCATACTGGTTGGGTTGGCATTATACGCATCCACAATGAGTGTATTGAACTCTGTCTGAACCAGCTGTGAACGATTGTTCTGAGGCACATAAGAAGAAAGTGCATGACAGATTTGTGTATCTTCCACGCCGAAATAACGACCAATAGCAACCGCTGCTAGTGCGTTATCCAAATTATAGGCACCTATCAGGTGTGTCTTCACCTCGTGTGACGCACCTCCAGCCGCCCACTCAAAATGCAGGAACGGAGAACAAGAAAGTACTGCTCCACTCACATCCAAACCTGAAGTCTGTCCATAACGGACACAATTCAGTCCTTCTGCAATTTTATTCAGATAAGGGTTCTCATTCTGAATAAAGATGGTGGCATTTCCTTTTTCCCGAAGATAGTCATACAACTCTCCCTTGGTACGGATGACTCCTTCAAAAGAACCGAATCCTTCCAGATGCGCCTTTCCTACATTGGTAATGATACCGCAATCGGGCTCAGCAATGTGAACCAGCGTCTTGATTTCACCCGGATGATTGGCTCCCATTTCAATGACAGCCATCTCATGTTCCGGCTTCAGGCGCAACAATGTCAAGGGCACGCCAATATGGTTATTGAAATTTCCCTGTGTATAGAGCACATTGAATTTCTCTTTCAATACGGCCGCAATCAGTTCCTTCGTAGTGGTTTTCCCGTTGGTACCGGTTACTCCCACCATGCGAGTCCCTAACTTACGACGATGATAATTAGCCAGCTGCTGCAACGTCTGAAGGCAATTTTCCACCAGCAAAATACGCGGATTCTCCGGTGATGCATACTGTGGTTCATCGACCACAGCATAACGGCATCCCTGTGCCAGCGACTGTGCAGCAAACGCATTGCCATTAAATGTTTCTCCTTTCAGGGCCAGAAACATAGAACCCTCCGGACAATGACGGCTGTCGGTCGTCAGTCCGTTACACTCCGTAAACCGGCTGTATAGTTCTTCAATATCCATATTCTTATTGTTCTGAGAAGCGCTTTGCCTGCTCTTCAATCAATGCTGCATCTTCAAAATAGTTGATTTTCATGGCACGGCGCACTTCATCCATGGTCTGAGCGGCAGCTTCACGAGCCACTTCACAACCTTTCTTCAACATATCATATACGGCAGGAATGTCTTTTTCAAATTCCTTACGACGTGTACGGATCGGTTCCAACACCTCTTCCATGACAGCTCCCAGGAACTTCTTCACCTTCATATCACCCAATCCACCGCGAGTGTAATGTGCTTTCAGTTCGTCCAGGTTAGCATATTCCGGCAAATAGCGTCCAAAATGTTCTGTCTGGCAGAAAGCATCCAGGTAAGTAAACACACAGTTACCTTCCAGTTTACCCGGATCGCTTACTTTGATATGTGTCGGGTCAGTGTACATGCTCTTCACTTTCTTCAATACCTCATCTGCCGAATCAGACAAATAGATACAGTTGCCCAGCGACTTACTCATCTTAGCCTTTCCGTCCGTACCCGGCAAACGCAGACATGCCGCATTATCCGGAAGAAGGATTTCCGGTTCTACCAGTGTTTCGCCATAGATATGGTTGAAACGGCGTACAATCTCACGTGTCTGTTCAATCATCGGTTCCTGGTCTTCTCCCACCGGAACAGTAGTAGCCTTGAATGCTGCAATATCGGCAGCCTGGCTGATAGGATAGGTAAAGAAACCTACCGGAATACTTGTTTCGAAGTTACGCATCTGGATTTCAGTCTTCACCGTAGGATTACGCTGCAAGCGCGATACGGTTACCAAATCCATAAAATAGAAGCTCAATTCATAGAGTTCCGGAATCTGCGACTGAATAAAGATGGTTGACTTTGCAGGATCAAGTCCGGCAGCCAAGTAGTCCAAAGCCACTTCAATCACGTTCTGACGCACCTTTTCCGGGTTTTCAATATTATCCGTCAAAGCCTGTCCGTCAGCTTCGAACACAAATATCTTATCATACAAACCCGAATTCTGCAATTCCACACGTCGGCGCAATGAACCTACATAGTGGCCGATATGTAATTTTCCGGTCGGACGGTCACCGGTCAAGATAATCTTTTCCTTTTTCATAATATAAGCTATTGTTCATTTTTAAATTGCAGCAAAGATAGCGAAAGGTGAGTGGAGAGACAAGCGAAAAACATAGTTTTTCAGATAGTCTATTCCGAACCGCATCTATCTTATGAAAAGATAGCGAAAGGTGAGCGAAGCTCCAAGCCAAAAGCTTGCTTTTGAGTGAAAGAGCTTTCGAACCGCATCCTATCTTCTCTAAAGATATATAAATCCTTTGTTTTCTTCAAAATAAATCGTTTCTTTGCAAGAGGTCTCTGCAGACAAACCATCTGCCTGACAGGGACTACCTTTAACGATACCACAACAAATTATCTATAACCATGAAGAAAGAACTCAAAAAAGTCCTGGTTCTCGGATCAGGCGCACTGAAAATCGGACAAGCCGGAGAATTCGACTACTCAGGTTCACAAGCACTGAAAGCCTTACGCGAAGAAGGCATCCGCTCGGTACTTATCAACCCTAATATTGCTACTATTCAGACTTCGGAAGGAATTGCCGACCAAGTATATTTCCTGCCCGTTACACCTTATTTTGTAACTGAGATTATTAAGAAAGAACATCCGGACGGCATTCTGCTGGCCTTTGGAGGACAAACGGCCCTGAACTGCGGTACGGAACTTTACCAGAAAGGTATATTGAAAGAATACGGCGTAGAAGTGTTAGGAACTTCCGTAGACGCCATTATGTATACAGAAGACCGCGACCTCTTTGTCAAGAAGTTGAACGAGAAATCTCTGAAAACTCCGGTCAGCCGTGCGGTAGAAAACATGAAAGACGCATTGGAAGCAGCACGTACCATCGGCTATCCGGTGATGATCCGTTCGGCTTACGCATTAGGAGGATTGGGAAGTGGTATCTGCCCCGATGAAGAAAAATTTATCGAACTGGCTGAAAGTGCCTTTACCTTCTCTCCACAGATTCTGGTGGAAGAATCACTGAAAGGCTGGAAAGAAATTGAATTCGAAGTGATTCGCGATGCCAACGACCACTGTTTCACCGTGGCCAGCATGGAAAACTTCGACCCGCTGGGTATTCATACCGGTGAATCTATCGTAGTGGCTCCTACCTGCTCACTAAGCGAAGAACAGGTAACCATGTTGCAGGATTTGTCCAAACAATGTATCCGCCATTTGAACATTGTGGGTGAATGTAACATTCAGTATGCGTTCAATGCAGAAACCAATGACTACCGTATCATTGAAGTAAATGCCCGCCTGAGCCGTTCTTCTGCACTGGCTTCCAAAGCAACCGGTTATCCGTTGGCTTTCGTTGCAGCCAAGATTGCCTTGGGCTATACCTTGGATGAAATCGGAGAAATGGGTACACCGAACTCTGCTTACGTAGCTCCGCAACTAGATTACCTGATTTGCAAGATTCCGCGTTGGGACCTCAACAAGTTTGCCGGAGTTTCTCACCGCATCGGTTCAAGCATGAAGTCAGTGGGTGAAATCATGTCTATCGGACGCACATTTGAAGAAATCATCCAGAAAGGTCTTCGTATGATTGGACAGGGTATGCACGGATTTGTAGGCAATGACCACACCCGTTTCACCAACCTGGATGATGAACTGGCCAATCCGACTGACTTACGTATCTTTGCCATTGCACAAGCATTGGAAGAAGGTTACTCTATCGAACGCATCTATGAACTGACCAAAATTGACCCGTGGTTTATCGGCAAACTGAAAAATATCGTAGACTACAAGCATAAACTGTCAACCTACAACTCGCTTGAAGAACTTCCGGCAGAGGTACTTCGTGAAGCAAAAGTGATGGGATTCTCTGACTTCCAGATTGCCCGCTTCGTACTGAAGCCTCAGCAGGGTAACATGGAAAAGGAAAATCTGGCCGTTCGTTCTTACCGTAAGAAATTAGGTATCCTTCCGGCCGTGAAACGCATCAATACCGTAGCTTCCGAACATCCGGAACTGACTAACTACTTGTACATGACGTATGCCGTAGAAGGATACGATGTGAATTATTACAAGAATGAAAAGTCAGTCATCGTGCTGGGTTCAGGAGCTTACCGGATCGGTTCATCTGTGGAATTTGACTGGTGCTCGGTAAATGCCATCCAGACAGCCCGCAAGTTAGGCTACAAGTCCATCATGATCAACTACAATCCGGAAACGGTTTCTACTGACTACGACGTGTGCGACCGTCTGTACTTTGATGAATTGTCATTCGAACGCGTACTCGACGTGATTGATTTGGAACAACCGCGCGGCGTCATCGTTTCTGTAGGTGGTCAGATTCCGAACAACCTGGCCATGAAACTCTATCGCCAGTCGGTTCCGGTATTGGGTACCTCTCCTATTTCTATTGACCGTGCTGAAAACCGCAACAAGTTCTCGGCTATGCTTGACCAGTTGGGCATCGACCAGCCGGCTTGGCAGGAACTGACCAGCCTGGGCGATGTGAAAGACTTTGTCAAGAAAGTGGGTTATCCGGTATTGGTTCGTCCGTCATACGTACTGAGTGGTGCAGCCATGAACGTATGCTACGATCAGGAAGAACTGGAACGCTTCCTGCAAATGGCCAGCGAGGTATCAAAAGAATATCCGGTAGTTGTATCACAATTCATGCAAGAAACCAAGGAAATAGAATTCGATGCTGTGGCACAGAACGGTGAAATCGTAGAATATGCTATTTCAGAACACATCGAATTTGCCGGTGTACACTCTGGTGATGCGACACTTGTCTTCCCGGCACAGCACATCTATTTTGCTACTGCCCGCCAGATTAAGAAAATCAGCCGCAAGATTGCCAAAGAACTCAATATCTCCGGTCCGTTCAACATCCAGTTCCTGGCTAAGAACAACGATGTGAAGGTAATCGAATGTAACCTGCGTGCTTCACGTAGCTTCCCGTTTGTATCAAAAGTATTGAAGCGCAACTTTATCGAAACGGCTACCCGCATCATGCTGGATGCTCCTTACGTACGTCCTGACAAGGTGGCGTTCGACATTGACTGGATTGGGGTAAAAGCTTCTCAGTTCTCATTCGCCCGTCTGCAGAATGCCGACCCGGTACTGGGAGTAGACATGTCATCTACCGGTGAAGTAGGTTGCTTGGGAGACGACTTCGATGAAGCATTGCTGAATGCCTTGATTGCAACCGGCTACAAGATTCCGAAACAGTCCGTTCTGTTCTCTTCCGGTGCTACCAAGTCGAAAGTCGATTTGCTGGATGCCAGCCAGATGCTTCACCAGAAAGGATACAACATCTATGCTACAGCTGGTACGGCTGCCTTCCTGAACTCTCACGGCATTACCACTACTCCGGTGTTCTGGCCGGATGAACGTCCGAATGCAGAAAACAATGTGATGAAGATGATTGCGGAACATAAGTTCGACTTGATTGTCAACATCCCGAAAAACCACACCAAACGGGAACTGACCAACGGTTACCGCATCCGTCGTGGTGCCATCGACCACAACATTCCGTTGATTACCAATGCCCGCCTGGCAAGTGCCTTTATCGAGGCATTCTGCGAAATGAAGCTGGAAGATATCCAGATTAAGAGCTGGCAGGAGTACAAATAAATTGTTTGCTCTATAAACGATTGCAGGAGCGGAAAGCCGAAAGGTTTTCCGCTCTTTTGGTATACTGCGTTTATTTCCGTATTTTTGTTCGGGGCTGAGTCTCTGTATGAATCAAAAGAAGAAACAATATGAATGAAGTGGAAAAAATGCGTAGCTCCCAGTTGGCGGATATGTCCGTTCCGGAGATACAGGTGAAGTTCGAGCATGCCAAGCGCTTGCTGGCAAAAATGCGTGTGATGAGTACTTACGATGAGGATTACCGGAGCTTGCTGGAGGAGCTGGTACCGGGCATTCCCGCCACGTCCGTCATCTGTCCGCCGTTCCATTGCGACCATGGGGATGGTATCCGGCTGGGTGAACATGTCTTTGTCAATGCCAATTGCACTTTCCTGGACGGGGGATATATCACGATTGGTGCCCATACGTTGGTCGGTCCATGCGTACAGATATACACTCCCCATCATCCGATGGATTATATCGAGCGTCGTACGGAAAAGGAATATGCCTATCCGGTGACGATAGGAGAGGATTGCTGGATTGGCGGCGGTGCCATTCTGTGCCCGGGCGTCACCGTCGGCGACCGTTGTATCATCGGTGCGGGTAGTGT
>ERZ1026964.262-NODE-262-length-15615-cov-6.750257_pt1 | contig 15615 bp, 20 predicted proteins | sample MGYA00519565_ERZ1026964 | MGnify/ENA primary metagenome ERZ1026964 (study PRJEB26926, sample SAMN06164476) | human gut metagenome | biome: ENVO:00009003; feature: ENVO:2100002; material: ENVO:00002003 | host: Homo sapiens | place: USA | collected 2012 ...
AAAAAGGCAAGTCCAATCCGTCAAAGGAGTGAGCAGCCAGTCACCGAAAAAGAAAAACGGCTTTCGGTTATAGCCCATTAGCCAATGTATGCAAAAGAAGGGAAAAGAAAAGCGGAGAAAATCCATATAAATACTGATTATTAGGTATTTATGTGAAAACCGTATTTTCTGATACATTCCTTAAAAATCACTATTATTCTTCATTTTTGTTACTTAAAACGATACTCATTTGCGGATTATTTTGTACCTTTGCAGGTGAATATAAGACACTGAAGGACAATGGGAAGAAAAAGGAAATCACTGGTGGAGAAATCCCCGTTCAAGTTGCGCCGCCGCAAACTGGCGGACGGACGCATATCCCTGTTCCTCGACCGCAGCGTGGACGGCGGGCACGAGTACGAGTTCCTGCAGCTCTACCTCCTGCCCGAAACCTCTTCTACAGCGAAGCGTCAGAACGCGCGCACGCTCCGGGAAGCGGAAGATATTTTGCAGATGCGAACCGAAGCCCTGTTGAATGCAAGAGTCGAGACGGAACTTGTCGGCTCCGGTGCTGGAGTGCTTCTTTCGGATTGGCTTCAGACCAGTTGTAACAACCACAAGATGCGAGGTCTGAGAGATTATGAAGGTATTTTAACCCTCAGAAAAATCCTGCTTACATTCCGCCCTAATGTACGACTTTCAGAAATAGACAAGCAGTTCTGCCTTGATATGATTGACTGGTTCCGCAACACTTACATAAACAAGAGGACAGGAACAACTATCGGCGCAAGGACTGCTGATACGTATTGCCAAAGATTCCGCACAGCACTCAACGAGGCGGTACGCGAAGGACTCATAGACAAGAACCCGTGGAACAGGCTTGAAACCATCGAGAAAATAAAGAAGCCGGAGAGCAAGCGTGAATATCTGACCATTGACGAGATACGGAGCATGATTGCCACCGACTGCCCCAATGGGCTTGTGAAGAGGGCTTATCTGTTCTCTTGTTTTACAGGTCTTCGCATCAGCGATGTCAGGAACCTCAAATGGGGCGACATTTACCACGAGAACGGGCAGGCATTCGTTTCGGTCGTGATGAAGAAGACCACAAAACCGTTATACATACCCCTGTCAGGGCAGGCATTGAAATGGATGCCCGAAAAAGGGGAAAGCACCTCTGATGATTACGTGTTCGGCAACCTTGTCAATTACGGCAATGTTAACGAAAACCTGAAGAAGTGGGCGGAGGCGGCAGGAATCAGGAAGCATATCTCCTACCATACATCCCGCCACAGCTTCGCAACGATGATGCTCACCCTCGGAGCGGACTTGTACACCGTGTCGAAACTGCTGGGACACAGCTCAGTCAAGCATACCCAGATATACGCGAGAATAATCGACCGGAAGAAGGACGAGGCGGTGAACCTTGCGGATTCCGTATTCTGAAATCATAAACTGTAACACCTTTTATATTTATATATGGTAGCAAACGGCAAAAAGACAAAACTGAAGGAACCTGTGAAAGTGCGCACCAAGAAACTTGCGGACGGTTCCGAATCATACTATCTTGACATCTATGTGGACGGCAAGAGGCAGTACGAGTTCCTGAAGCTCTACCGCCTTCCCGAAATCAACGCCCGTGTCAAGGAACAGAACAGGGCTACACTGGCGGCAGTGGAGACCATCAAGTCAAAACGGATAATCGAACTGACCAACAACAAAGCCGGACTGAAGAACACATCAGGCAGGTCAAAGATGCTGCTGTCGGACTGGATGCGGACATTCTATGAGGAGCAGAAGCGCAGAGGCGTGAGAGGCGTGAAACTTCTGGGTACGGTGTCTAACCTTGTTTCCACTTATATAGGAAAGAACAAGGTACGCATGGGTGACATCGACAAGAACTTCTGTATCGCCTTCATACGCTGGCTTCAGTCCGAATACAAGACCACGTGGGGCAATCCGCTGAGTCCAAAAAGCATGTCGGATTATGTCGGCTACTTCAGCACGGCATTGAACGCGGCGGTCAGGGCTGACATCATTCCCGAAAACCCGTTCATGTCGCTTACCCCGACCGAGCGTATCAAGGTGCCGGAGAGCAAGCGTGAGTTCCTGACCGTGGACGAGATAAAGACCCTTATAACGACGGATTGTCCGAGGGAGGATGTGAAACGCGCTTATCTTTTCGCTTGCTATTGCGGTCTCAGGCTAAGTGACATTTACGCACTCCGCTGGCGTGACCTGTCCAAAGACGGCGAACAGTGGCGCGCGTCTGTCGTGATGCAGAAAACCACGACCCCGATATTCCTTCCCCTTTCCTCACAGGCGATGAAATGGCTGCCGGAACGTGGTGATGCCCCGGATGACGGCAAGGTGTTTGACGGGCTGATTGCCGAACCCAACATAAACAAGGTACTGGCAAAGTGGGTGAAAGCGGCCGGTATCACCAAAAAAATCACTTATCACACAAGTCGGCACAGCTTCGCAACGATGATGCTGACATTGGGCGCAGACCTTTATACCACGAGCAAGCTGCTCGGACACTCCAATGTGAAAACAACACAGATATACGCGAAGATTGTTGACAGCAAGAAGGTTGAAGCCGTCAATCTTGTTGATGGCGTGTTCGACTAACTGATGCCTATGTCCGTTATATTAGCGTGAAAACGTACTTTATCCTCAATAAAATTTGAGATAAAGTACATTTTCATGCAAGATGTTTTGCGGGAAGTGTTTGTTGCAGCCGTACACCTGACTTTATCCACTGCAGAAATTGAGATAAAGTCATTTGAATGGTCATTTGTATGCAGAATTGCCCTTCCATTGGACTTTTAATAAAAAATTAACCGATATAAAGTTCGTTTAGTGGGCAAAATAATTGTTCCATTCAAAAATTACCGCTAACTTTGCAAAAAAATAAAGAGCATGACAGAAAAACTCATTGGTCGCGAATATGAATGTGAGGAACTCAAACGTTGTCTGGAGTCAGACCGCTCGGAACTCGTCATCGTGTATGGGCGACGTCGTATAGGCAAGACATTTCTCATCGAGCAATATTTTGAGAAGCACTTTGATTTTTGGTTTGTAGGAGTGCGTGGACTGACGACCAAAAACCAGTTGCGGAGATTCGCAAAAGTCCTCAAGGAATATTCCGGCGTTTCAAGCTATCACTTCTCGGACTGGTTCGATGCTTTTGATGCATTGCAGGATTATCTGGAGCATATGCCTGACGGCAAGAAGAAAGTCGTATTCATTGATGAAATGCCCTGGATGGATTCGGGTCGTTCCAATTTTGTTGTGGCATTGGAGAACTTCTGGAACGGTTGGGCTATGAGCCGGGAGAACGTGATGATGATTGCTACCGGTTCCGCTACCTCATGGATGAGGGATAAACTGGTAGGTAATAAGGGGGGGCTCCATGCCCGTGTCACATGCCAGCTTCATCTTGCGCCATTCACTTTGCACGAAACGGAGAAGTATCTGGTAAGCCGGGGAATGATCTGGGACAGATACCAGATTCTTCAGTCTTATATGTTGCTGGGCGGAGTACCTTATTATTACAGCATCATGTCTCCGGAAAAGAGTCTGACGCAAAACATCGACATTCTCTGTTTCAGGTCTGATGGCAAATTACGGATAGAATTCGATGAATTATATAATGCCTTGTTCTCAAACGCAGACTACTATATTGAAGCTGTCAAGATTCTGAGTGCGCATAAGTCTGGACTTACATTTCAGGAAATCTCGAAAGAAATTAAACTTGATGGAGGAAAACTTACCCGTGTGCTTAAAAATCTGGAGCGTTGCGATTTCATCGAAAGGTGGTCTCAATACGGCAATAAGAAGCGGCAGGAAATACTTCGTCTCACCGACTTCTATACCTTGTTTTACTACAAGTTCATCGAACCGAACAATACCAAGGACGAACAATGGTGGAGCAACAACTTTGATTCACAAAGTGTCACATCATGGATGGGAATAAGTTTTGAACTGGTCTGTTTGCGGCATCATAATCAGATAAAGAAGGCACTGGGAATTGCCGGAGTCGGAACATCTGTTTCCACATGGCATTGCAAGCCTGATGAGAAGGAACAGATACCGGGGGCGCAAATCGACATGATAATAGAACGGGCAGACCGTATCATTCATTTATGTGAAATGAAATTCTCAGAGGGTGTTTACCACATCTCTCAGGATTATGAGAAGAAACTACGTGAAAGAATGGGGCTGTTCAGATACCTGACCGCTAACAAAAAATCATTGGTACACACATTTATAACGACTTACGGTGTCGCTAACGGCAAGCACAAGAGTATAGTTCACAGCGAGGTAACAATGGACGACCTTTTCAATTCCTGACGATTATGATGATACAACAGATACCACAACGGCTGCAAGAGGTAAATATTTTGCTTGCCACTTGTAAACAGGACAGCATCACCTTTGAACAGGCTTTGCTGCTCTCCCTGTTCTATAAGGATTTCAATGAGACAAACCAAATTGTGACAGAGACGGCTGCGATGTTCCATGACGATGCGGAACAGTTGAATGAAATTTCCTTTTCCCTTTTTTCGGAGGCTGAAAGATTTCTGTCTTTGGATATTACTGGATTGCAGTCCGTGGATTTTGAGAGCCTTTTTGAAGCGAACCTCAGACCGTTTGAATCACGCTACGGGGAAGCGAAAGATGTTGCCACCGGACTGTGGCGCGAGTATTCGGCAATGAGCAACCGGCTGGATTTCTTATCGCTCAACTCAGAGGAATACAAGTCGCTTGACCCTTTGTGCGATGCCAAGAAAGCGGAATACGACACAGCCCATGCGCGTGTGAACCTTTTATATAATGAGATACAGAAGGAACGTGACCGAACCTTCTGCGTGTATTGTTTCAAGCCGATGTTCCTTTCCGTGCTGGTCGAGAGGCTGAAAGGCATTTCGGAAAGCATCATCAGCGACATAAGAAGGATGAAGGAGGACACGCATGAGTGACGGAACACTGTTCAAAGACACATCCGTATGGATGGACACCGTTGACCTCGCCCTGTGCCTGTTCATCTACGAGGTGTGTAACGATTATCAGTTCAGGCATCTCTCCGGCTCGGACTTCGTGAACTTCATGAACCTGAAGCCAACTGTGCGGCCAGCCTACGTGCGTCCGAAAGAAAACCTGCGCATCTGCTACATGGTATTGTCCGTATCGCAGACCATCAAGCCGCGCGAGCGTGGCAGACAGTGGGCGGAGGATTTCCTGCAAAGCTGCGGAATATCCAAATCATATTACGACAAACACCGCAACGACGTGTGCGCGCAAGGTGCGACAAGAGAGAACCGTGAATACCGCAAATCCATCGACAGAGCCATCCAAAAAGCCCGACAACTGAACTGTACCCCATAACAACCCGCCAGTTCCCCATTTGATATAACATAAGAAGATTACGGCAATGCGCCATACCGCTGAATACCAGCAGTATGGCGCATTGCCATTTTATGCACTTTCCCCATTCGGGCCACATTGTGCCACTTCACGTCCAAAGTAACTTTGCAAGCGAAACATAAGGCATAAAACAGCAGAAAGGCAAGGTGTTATGCCGAGTGGCAACAGGAATAAAAACAAATTGAAAGCGATATGGAAACAGAAAGAAACCTACTCACTACCACCGAGGCTGCAAAGTACCTCGGACTCAAGCCGAGCTATCTCTACAAACTGATGATGCGCCGTGCAATCCCTTATTACAAGCCCAACGGCAAACTGTGTTTCTTCTCGAAGGCAGACCTTGACACATGGCTGACAAACATCCGTGTCAAGTCACAGGCGGAAATTGACAGCGATGCCGCGCAGTATCTTGTAAACCGCTGTACGGACAAGTAACGAACATTCAAATGAAATTCAAACATCAATCAAGCAGTATTCAAAAACCATTTAAACCATTTCAGTATGAACAATGAAAACAATGTGTCGCAGGTGAACAGCAATGTTTCCGCGCAAAAGGACAACAGCGGAAAAAACAATGGCAAACAGCCCCGCGCAAGAGGCGAACTCAAGGCGGAGTTCGCCCATGTACTTGCATTCCTCAACTCTTGTACACTTTATCAGGCAGACGCCGTACGTGTCATGGTAAGCCATGCCACGGGCAACGGCAAGTATGAGGACATCGATCCGGCTGACAGGCTGGCAGTAAACCGGTTCCTGAACCACGGCATGAACAAGACCAACACCCTGACGGCAGACGCTGTGATGTCGTTCCGTGTCGGACGGTCGGAAGTCCTCCTTAATACCGTCACGCAATTCTGCAACCAGGCACAGGCACTCAAGGCGACCGTTGCGCTGATGCGTATCACCACCGATGCCGAAGCTGTGAAGACAGCCTTCGACAGACTTCCCGACGACAACAAGTAATCCGGGTAAGGTGCGACCTACAGGCGGCTGTCATACCTCTTATAATATAGGCGAAACAGCCTAAAACAGCGATGGGATAATGCCAAAGGCAGGGCAGAAAAGGAAGAAAAAGGAGGGAAGGAAGATGAGTGGTGTTTCAAGATATGCCGCTGCATTACATTTCCTGACGGTCATTCCACGCACGGCTCTCTTGCCGTTGTCCCGCAGTCCAACGGGGAACGCCGCTCGCAGGCTCGCACCGGTACCTTTTGTAGAATCATCAATTACCGCTTATGAAAACTGAACAGAAATTACCCGGCAACACGGAACCGGTTGAAACCAAAGACAGAATAACCGATGCCGCCGTGAATGCAGAAGACACGGAAAACAAAAAGAAGAAAGTCAAGGAGAAACGTGATTCGACAATCTCGTTCCGTGTCAGCAAGTCGCAACGGGAGAAAATCACAAGCATTGCCAATGAGTGCGGCATGAGCCTCAGTGACTATGTGCTTTCCCGCGCATACGGATACGAGCCGAAAGTACGGCTGACACCGGAACAGGAGGCAGTCCGCGAGCAGCTTGTCATCGCACGCAGCGACTATGCGAAATACACCTCGATGCTTAACGCAATGTCACAGGACGAGCGCAGGGCGATGTTCCGTAACCAGCCGTGGATGATAGGCGCGCTACGGCTTCTCGGCAAGACCGCTGACATGATTACGAGGCTCATCAAGAAACATTTCGCCCCGAACCGCATACCGGCGGTGAAAAACATGACGGTACAACAAGAAACAGTAGCAGAAACAGACAAGGAGGAGGCACCGACATGATAGGCAAGGCAAAATCCATAAACCACGGAATAAATGATATCCGATACATATCCGGTGAGTCGAGAAACAAGAAACACCCGGAACTGATATATCATGTCAAGGACAACCTGCTTCCGTGCGGACTTGACGCGCAAGGCGTATGGGACATGATGAAGGCCCACGCGCCGATGAAAAATAATGTAATCCGAATTGAAATCAGTCCGGCTAAGGAATATACAAAGGACTTCACCATGCAGGACTGGCAGCAGTTGTGGGATGACTTTATCCGGGAGTTCGACAAAATAGAGATGGCGGATGACGATGGCAATGTGTATTCGCATAAGACAAACCTCGCAGACAGCATCTACACGGTGTGGCTGCATCTTGAATCCGACAGTCGGATTCCCCATCTCCATGCCGCCGTATGCCGCAAGGACAGGACTGGCAGGACGAACAACGACCATAAGATACACATCCGCGCGCATGATGCGGCGCAGGCTGTAGCCGTCAAGCGTGGATGGATAACCGCTATGGAAATCCACAAGGCAAACGCCGTCAAGGTTGCCGAAGACCTTATGGATATTCTGCGGGCAATGCCGTCATGGTCTTGGGATGATTATGTAGCAAGGGTGCGAGCAAAAGGGTACACACTCGTGGAACGGCCGGACGACAAGGGCGGCATAAAGGGTTATGTGGTCGGAAAGGGCAAAGCCAAATTCAAGGCATCCGAACTTGGCAAGGGGCGCAAACTCATGGCATCGAAGATTGAACAGACATGGCAGAAACTTCACGGGCAGTCCGAAACAAAGACTATGCAGCCTGTCGGTAAAACCGTGCCAAAGACGGATGTACCTGTTGTACCAGTCGCCGCAAAGCCTGTTGCAAAGCCGCTGCAACTTTCCGACAAACCTGTTGCAGACTACTCGGCATGGCGTGAGGACACCTCTCAATACGAGCTTACGCACGACGGCAAGACATCCCTGTTTTACATTCCCGATGATGTCATGCAGGTGTTCAGCGATGAATTCGATTACCGAGAGACATCAAACTGGAGTGAGCTTACTGACATGGCGGTAGCCTTGTTCGTGGGGCTGTCGGCACTTGATACCGTTTCAACCGGCGGCAGCGGAGGCGGTGGTTCAAGCAATGACAATGACTGGCGCGACAAAAAAGACGAAGACGAGATGGAACGCGCCCGCAGATGCGCCCGTGCAGCGGCGGCACATCTTGGGAAGAAGACGAAATCAGGACGCAAGAGATAAAGAACATACCTATGGCAAACAGGAAATACGATTACAGCGAGGATGTGCAGCCCGCAGAGGCCGCATCCGAAATGGCAAAGACATCAGAGGCGACGAAGGTAACAGCGGAGGAAGCAACAGCGGAAGAAGCACGGCGACAAAGACTTGAGCAGCGGAATGATGCGCTTGCCAACGAGTTCCGCAGACTCAAGCCGGAGATAGCGGAAGCGTACAGACTGTTGAACAAGCTCATTGAAGGAATCGGTGCATACGCAGGTACAATGATAAATCTCCATGACCTGCTTAAGACTTCATTCCCGATTAGGTTTGCGGAAAACGACAGACAGACATTGCTGAATGAAATCAATGGCATTGTCGACAATACCATATCTCGGATCCGCAGGGAACACGACATGGCAATCAAGAATATCCGTCGCAACGAGAACCGTATATCCATGACGCAGATAACATTCTGGTGCATGATCGCTTTGCTGCTGATACTTGCCACATTCTTTGCCCTCGTCATTTTCGCAAATGTGAAACAGATTCATTCCGATGTGCTGACACAAATTTCAGTTGTATATTCCGGGCTGACAGCCTTGACAATCATCATTGCAGCATATATCTACAGGAAGAAGTAATCTATGCCGCGCAATGGTAAAGCATTCAAATCTTCAAAACCGATTATCTGTCAGTCGTTGACTTTTTCCGTTTTATTGTATGCGCAATTATGAATGCGAGTAATGCGATTGAATGGACGGCGTTTAGTAGCAGTGCGAAGAGTCACCAAGTCAGTCCGACTCCATACCGACTGTGAAATGCCAGATTATAACTCAAAATAGCATTATAGACAATCATCACTATCAGATTGCCAAAGGCGATTCTCTGTCTTATCCTATGGCACAGCCAAGCCGATAACAGCGACAGCGCATAAGCTCCACCAAGCAATGTCGTATCTCCTCGCCAACCCTCGGACATACAACGATAGACCATGAGAAGCAGCATCACTCCCCATGCTGTCCAAAATCGTTTATCCGTCAGTTTCATAGTTCGTTATTGCGTATATAGATAATTGAATCACAGTTTCCCGGTTTTGGAATTTCAACATTAGAAGCCTCGCAAATCTCTGTGTCCGTTGGAATTTCATTCGGTGGAAAGTCCCCGACAATTTCTCCCGTTATATCGCTCAACATTTCTCTGTCTATATCGGTCGGGATAGAATCCAGATAGCATTTCAAAATTAAATGATTGTGTGAGTAATTCATCAATATCGCCCTGACATTAGGCGAAACATTCCCTTTGACGGCTCTCCGAGCTGAATCAAGAAGATAAACCGTAGTTATATTAGACGCCTTTTTTACAATCCATCGATTGGTAAGATACGAGGTAATCAACACGGGGATAATGAGGAGAGCCGCCCATCCTGCACAAATCATAATTATAAATTCGTTGTCTGTAAAGTATTTGCCCTCATCCGTTGGTATGTTGTCCGGTCGTATATTTGCTGTGACAGGGTTCCAGTCGAATAAGAATGTTAAGAGCGGAATTATCAGCAGCAGGGCAGAAAAGAGATACAGATATCCCGCAAGTTTCAGCCAAGAGTTTCCTTTATACAGCACCCATGTTGGGATGCCAATAACACAAAAATAGATACACAATGCAGGAAACAGTAATATCAGCACAGCCCCGTTGCACGATTCAAACTCGACTCCGTTGCATAAAAGTATGACTAACATTTGGCATAACAATATGACGCCACAAAGTAGCATCATTGCCTCAAACTTCCAAAATCGTTTATCAGTCAGTTTCATTATTCAATGTGCAAGAGATTAAATCAGTTGGTTCGATCGACAAACCGGTATAATTGGACTTGATTAACTCATCCGCTAATCGTTCAGATATAACGATTGTACTGTCGAATGGAAACGGAAAGAACAAATCCCAAATTATGCTTCTATCTCTTAATGTGAGCGAATCAAATGTTACGCCAAAAGCCCCAGTCTTATCCTGTGATTTTAATTGCTGATATTGGCTGAAAGACTCCAGAGCAATAGAATCTTGTGGAATAGTCCACTCTGTCCTGATGAATGATGATTTTTTGTAGTCTATTAAATCCACGAAAGGAAGTCCGTATAGATGTAACCACAAGTATTCCCTAATATCTTTATTGGCGTCAATTAAAGCTGGAAAAACCTGATACGGCATGACATTGAAAAGCCTGATACAGTCATATAATTCAGGAGATATAAGCATATCACACCCAGGTCCGGCTGTCGTGGAGATATAGTCTGACATAATAGCCCCCTTTTTTAATTTGAATTTCAAATCGGGATTACATAATAGTTTATTCCACGGACTTATTTGAGATGCCGTGAAAGGACAAAGACAATCTACTTGTGGGTATTTCTTGCCTATCCTCAGGTCATGTGACAGCTTATAATATTTCATTGATATAACATTCTTCATATTTATACTATTTGGCTATTAGAATCAGAATCACTGCGAAAACGAGGAATCCAAGAAAGCCGTTGGCGAGGTTGTTGTCGGCATGGTCTATGTTATTGAAATCTTCCGACCCATAGCGGATTTGCCTGTATGTCACTTTTTGTCCGCGACGGAACAACCACAACCACCATACCGAAGCCCGGCTCCGATATGAAGAATCGCCGAACCGAACCATGAACGGATAAATATTTCAGCAATCAATTCCATTAAAGTTTCCATTATTTCATCTCATTTTCGTTAATTATACATAACTACTTAATTCTTGCTTTAAGTCTAAAACAAGTTGTTCAATATTAGTATCCAATCTATTCTTCTCGATGACATCTTTTAGTCCTTCGATTTTTGAAATGATAGATGACACTAAGATACATTTTCTTTGGGCATCGGAATATTGAAAAAAATCACTTTCAATGATTATTGAAATCCCAATGGCCTTTTCCCGTTTGCGATAGTTCTCAATATCTCTGATATGCACTCGTTCATAATCACAGGGCAAAACGTAAAATTGGAAAAGAATCCGTTTTAGATCTTGTCCATAATCTGAATATTGGATATTCTTTAGATAACGGTCTAATCCCGCTTCGCCCCAAATATAGGAACGAAACATATCACCTTTTTTAATCGCTTCGTCTTTTGTTTGTTCCGAGACATCTACAACCAGCGATGGGTAGGACACGAAGCAAGCGAATATATTTGTATCAGTATACTGTCTCATTATTTTTGCAATTCCTTTCTTTTACTCACTGCGGGATTGTACCAGATTTGTTTCATCGCTTGCCTCCTTTCCTGTTGATAAGCCAAAGGATGCCGCCCCAAAACAGCACGTTTGCACTGACCAATAAGATATTGGTCAACGTGTCGGGCGAGTCGAAGCAGAATATAAGGCTGAACATGAATAAGAACACGACAACCGCCGAGGCTATGAATTTACCAATCTGATCCATTATTTGCTATTTCTATTTTCTAATCTTTTTATGAATGCTTTTACCACTTTAGGTGATAATTCGCCGATAGAATCTTGTGTAAATTTCAATCGTGGTACTATAAGATAGCCATCAGGAGTCTTTACAGCTATACAATCACCCTGATCTTCAATATCATAAGATGCAGAACCTCCGTAAGTTACTTGCTTTTCAAAGTAGCTTATTTCGACAAAATCGTCAGGGAAAACGAATGCTCCGCAAGATTGCGATATCAATAATGGCTGTAATTGATATAAGCTGTCTATTAGTGCTGTTATTTCCTTGGCATGATTATGGTATTTGGCTGAATCAATCGGCAAAACCCATGTAGCAGGCGATACCCCACGCTCCAGTCCATACATGAAGCCTTTCTGTGCGTCGACTTTAAAGCATTCAATTTTCACATTATCATAATCATTAATCCGGACGGATTTCGACATGGGGCGAATAAATAGGCCCTCTTTTTTCCCTAAACCATAGTGCGGGGCGGCCATCATTAAACCTCGTGTGTGATAGAGAACGTAATCTCCATCCTCTGCATCTATATAATGCCTTCCGACATAAAAGAGCAATGGCAGTGCAATGACAGCTGGAATGAGCGAGAACCAGAAATCTATTCTCAACCACCATTTCAGTAATCCCGGCTTTTCAAGTCCTCGGCTGGCTGGGAGAGCGAGCAATCCAAGAATATAGCCTCCAACCATCATCCAGTTGAGCAAATTCCATCGCCACATAACGCCACTATTTGTCACATTTATCATCACTACGATAATAGGCAGGAGCGCAATCTGTACCCACATCATCCACAGGACTATCTTATATCGGAGAGAATCGGACATAGCGGCTATTTCTTTTTATTTTTGAACTTGATAGTTTTCTTAGCGTTGCGTTGGGGATATTTGACCTTGATTGTCACCGGGTCGTCGTAACCCTCGGCTTCTATGCGGAATGTCGCTTCTTTAAGAGGCTTGCCGTCTTTGTCTTGAAGTGCCCAATCATAAATCCACTCTATTCTAATCGCAGTGTCATTATCATATTGATGATCGGATGATAGCGATTCATAATCTTCGCTACCATTTTCATCAGTAAAAACTTTATAAACATCTATTTCAGATGGATTAATCGCATTGCCCTTTTCATCGACAAAATATAAATCAAGCATCCCCCCAGGCTTAGCCGGTTCTTTGGCTACAACACCTTCTATTTCACCTATAAAATAATCTGCTTGCTCCAGCGTAACATTCATTGGAGTTTCAAGGTCATTCACATATATAGTACGTGGTTTGTATCCGATATATGAGAATTTTATCGAATCGCCCAAGCATGCCTCGATTTGAAAATTACCATCAATGTCAGTGCTAATTGATTTCTTAGTATTAATATTTTGGATGACAGTTCCTATCAAAACCTCGTGTTCTCCTTTAGACTCGCCCGGCTTTGTCCAGATTCCGGTAACACGCCCCTTTATTAATGCTGCTCCAATCCGCGATTGAACTGAGACACTATCCGTTGAGAATTGTGTATCACATTGTATCTGAGCCTGCATAGATGACGGCATGAGCATGGCGATGGATGCCGCTGAAATTCCAGCCAATGCTACGGCTTTACCGGCGAGAGAGCGGGCACGGAGTTGTTGCTCCAGATAACGTACTTCGGATTCGCACTTGGGGCACGTGCCGAGGCAGTCGCCCTTGTAGCGACATTCCGACGTGATGAACTCAATGTCATTTGCCTCGGCAATCTGTCGGCGTATCTCTTTCAGAATCTTGCAGGTCTGTTTTCCTCGTGCCATAGTCAATCTACAGGTAATTTGAATGTTATTGGGAGTGTAAACAAAGATTCAACAGCCTTTCCATTAAGCATTGCAGGATTGAATTTTGGTAGTGATTTGGCAACTCGTAATGCCTCTGTGTCAAGGTCGGGATGTACTCCTTTTATAATTTTGACATTTCCGATAGTGCCGTCAACTTTTACCTGAATTTGAATTACCACACGACCTTGAATTTGCTCATCTATTGCCGTTGGTGGATAAACAAGATGCTGGGAAATCCTTTCCATTAGCTTTTGTTCACCTCCCGGAAAAGTTGCAGGCGTATCAACGAAAGATACTTTGTTTGTACTGTCGGGCATTTCGCCGACAATAACTACCTCATTAGGATCGATTTCGCCTTTCTTTACGGAAACAATATCTTCTACGGGCGGCCGTTCACCTTCCTTTGCAAGACTGTCAACAGTATCTTTTTGCTCAATCGGTGTCACCGGCTCACCTTGCAAAGTTTCGTTTGATTGATTCGACGATGTGCCGTTACAGCCCGACATAAGAATCATGCCTGCCGAGATTCCGGCGAGGGCTACGGCTTTACCTGCAAGGGAGCGGGCACGGAGCTGTTGCTCCAAATAGCGCACTTCCGCTTCGCATTTGGGGCAGGTGCCGAGGCAGTCGCCTTTGTAGCGACATTCAGAAGTGACATACTCGATGTCGTTTGCTTCGGCTATCTGCCGGCGAATCTCTTTCAAGATTTTGCAAGTCTGTTTTCCTCGTACCATAGTCAATGTCTGCGTATTTGGTAGGTGAATAAATCGAAGTTGTCGAAACCGAGGGTTTCAAGTCTGGAACGGCTTGCCGTGCGGTCGGTTTCTGTGTTGAAATCAGGTATCAACGGTAAGCGGATTATGCAGTCTTTTTGTCTCCCCGAATCAGCTATCAGCCGGAGATTGTCAAGAACAAGGTCGTTTGACTGCCCCGTATAGCTGCGGTAAATGTCAAGATTCATATCCTTGATGTCGATAATCATAGTATTTACCACCGGAAGCAATGTCTCGATGTTGACGGAAGGAACATTTAGCGATGTCTCTAAGTTGAGTTGCCAGGACGCACCGCACAACTCGCTGAACTTACGGATGAAATCAGCACGTAGGCACGGCTCGCCACCTCCGAATGTAACACCGCCGTTTGTGGCGATGAAATATAGCTCGTCAATGCGTGTCTCGGCATACAGTTCCTCCGGCGAATATTCTCTGAATCGGTCTCCATCGTCCAATGATTGCGGATTGAGACAATAGCGGCAGCGCAATGGGCATCCGTGAAAAGCAACGAGCGTGGTAACGCCATCGCCGTCAGTCGAGAGGCGATGCCGTGATATTCCGATTATTTTCACCCGTTGTCTCATGTAACTAATTACCTTAAGTTACACAAAATTACGCATTTTACTTGAAAGAATTACGATTTTGGTGCGGAAATTATTTAAGAACTAACGATTTGATGATTTAGATTATGGGTAAGACTATAAAACAGTCCATTGTGAACGCAAGCACCCGTTTATAAATACATCATGGAATTATTCCAAAATCCATTTTTTATACCTACTTTTGTAAGTGGAAAGCACACTATTCTTCTATACGTCACGCATACGCAGATAAAAATTATTTCTGTTACCTATTTGTTGCTTACTAACACACAAATCTGTTTATACGGCTATAAATCAATAATATAATATTTCACATCGGTTAGTAGCCCACTATAACTACACGCTCCGCTTTCGTAGTTGTGGGCTCTCCCGAGGAGATTAGGGCTTTGCCCTAATGACCCACTCAAGGCGTTTCACCCCTGAGAACCCCGAGCAAAGAGTGACCCTCTCTTTGCAATCTCCGCTTATGGGTTACCCCTAAGAACCCCTCTGCGAAAGCGAGCAAAATAATCAATTGCAAACAAAGAAAAGAAGCTATGGCAACAAAATCAAGCATACA
>ERZ1026964.279-NODE-279-length-15261-cov-9.888662_pt1 | contig 15261 bp, 9 predicted proteins | sample MGYA00519565_ERZ1026964 | MGnify/ENA primary metagenome ERZ1026964 (study PRJEB26926, sample SAMN06164476) | human gut metagenome | biome: ENVO:00009003; feature: ENVO:2100002; material: ENVO:00002003 | host: Homo sapiens | place: USA | collected 2012 ...
ATCTACACCCTAGAGTTCGTCGGCAGCGTCAGATGTGTATAAGAGACAGATCCTAAAATCACTATTATTAAAAATATCAACACATATAAAATCCGAAGATGTCCCTAAAACGCATGGTACTACTCTCATAACAATAGAATCATTTGAAACACAATGAAGATTTTTCTGCCCCTTAATATTAAAGGATAGAAAAAAAAAGAGTAAGCTAAAAAACAATTGAACTTTAACCATATATTCAAAAAAAAAAATTCAAGTGAAGCTTTGAATTAAACTTCACTTGAATCAACAAATCAATATCGTTCTATACCAAACTTAATATTAATATTAGGAGCTTTCATATACCATACAACACCTGTCGGCTTTCCGGATTTCATTTCTATTGCACTTACTATACCTAAAGTCTTATTTGAAGAATCATAAACAATACCACCACTATCACCATAATCAGCGTCCATATTTTCTACACGCACAACATCAGTAAATTCCACTCCATTAACTGTATAAAATGTACTTTCACTCTTTACAATGCCTGTAGATTCAAAAGTGGTTCTACCATACTTCGATACACTCGTTTCAGCAGCAACAAAACCTGTTGCGACACTTAAGTTCTTACCTGTTGCCCCTATTAAATTACTTAATTCATAACGATCACTACTAAATGAACAAAATGTTGCATCAAGACCCGAATGAACCCATCTATCCTTATCACTCACTCCAACATTACTACCATTATATTTAACCGTAGCCCCTGCGTTTACAACATGAGCACACGTTACAAATCCATAGACAGTTTTACCATACTTCGTATATTTAGCACGATAACCTACAGAACCTCCACTACCTTCACCTTCATTAACCTGTATTTCTGTCCCCGGAGCCATAGGATAACTAGCTTCTACAATTTCTCCACCCGCTTGACGAAATTCAACAACATCAGAATCTATAACTTCATTTCTAAACAAAGCTATTGAACCATCTAGACAATCATACAAATAAACAACAACCTTATTCTCAAAACCGGAAATACTACAAGATTGAATATTTGAACTAACTGCACCTCTACATTTAACAACATAATCCAATATGGTATTCTTTACAGCAACCAATTCATTATAAGAATACCTGCATTTTCTAACTTCATAGTTGGCCTTTCCTAACAGACTTTCATAATCATTATCTTTTAAATCCTCAAATGGTGTCAATAGAATCAACTTTCCATTTTCCACATAGGCACCGCCATAATAATCGGGATAAGACTTAGCAACACCACGTGTACCAGAATTAAAAGCATTCAACAAAGCATCATAAGCTTCATTCGCATTCAAATAAAAAGTTGTTTTAGCCTTTGCATTATTCTCAGAATCTAAAAAATCATCCGAAGAACAAGATACCATCATAAAAGATGATACAATAAATAAACAAAAAACAAATCTTTTCATAAGCCTAAGAATTTAAGATTACTCCCATAAAGATAAACAAAATATTGGCTCTTTATCCCAATAATCTAATATTTAACTATTCAGGAGGATTTTTTTTCTCTTCAAGATAAATATCCTGCAATAACTCATCTTTTCTAGTTACTTTATAACAACACAACGCTTCACCGGTTTCCATATTATATCAATCAGCCACTTTATCTTTTACAGACATATACCAAGTATAACAACCATCATCCACATTCAAGCCTTCCACATCAAGAACCAAATCCTCATCCCGAAAATCATTCAACGCTTTATCCCCCTATTACAAGAAAAGAAATATACTATACAGGCAACCTATACGACAGGGATAAAAGAAAATCATACCCGGTCAAAAACATAAAGATAGATATCGCCAAAAGCCGGAACGGTATTACTACCATTTGGCTAAATGACACACACTTTAAAACATTCCTTCAAGAACTTTGGAATCAACTACAAAAAGTGCTAGGACTTAATACAGGAAAAGAACTACATTTGTAAAAAAGGAGATAAGAAAAAACTTATCTCCTTAAAAATCTAATATTAAAAACTAATATAAAGTTACTCCTAAACTACTGACAATATAAGTAGCATAAGTAAAAAAAGCATGTTCACCATAACCAGAAGTCGTACCACTTCCACAATGAATACCCGCAATATTTCCAGAAGGAGTATAAACAACACCACCACTATCCCCATTCTGAGACGGATATTGAGCAAAAACTAAATGCTTAGCCGTAAATCGTAATACTCCAACAGGGGTATTACGATTTTCAACAGTCTTAGTTTGTTCAACTGCTAATACCTTTCCTGGTCTATACCCATTATTAGTCGAAATCCCATTCATAGTAACATTCAAAGCCGACAAAGAAGATACACTAACTATATCTTTAGTTAAAGAAACTTTACTCCATTCTGTAACACGTGTAGCTTCATATTCATCAAATAATTCAACAAAAGCGAGGTCCAATCCCGAAGAATATAAAGAAAGAACACAATCTCCACAATAAGAACCATCACGATATACAGGTCTATACGAACCAGTAGAACCTCCTGAAATTGTTAACTTAGGAATACAATGTGAGGCTGTTACAAATCCAGATTTTCCACCACGAGTTCCCCTAACTCCAATACTCCCACTATACATATTATTATTAGAAACTCCATACGACGAAAATTTACCACCAGGATTCATCAACACAGAACTACGTACATTGCTTTCCTCTCTATTAACATTATCTGAATCAACAGGACTATCTATAATAATAGACGTGCCATATCCAAAAACAATAGCAGGAGAATTACTTATTAAACGCTTAAATAACTGAATATTTTCTTCTGAACAAACCTCCAAATCAACAGAAACTCTATTTTTATCAACCAAAATCCCCACTCCATTCCAAGTCAACTCATCAGGAAAATTCCCCTCACACAAAATATCACTTAATTCAGAATTTAATTCACTCAATTCATTAAAGGAATAATCACAAGATTCTACCTCAAATTTATCACTTCCCGCCCTTCTTATCATATCTTCCTTACCTTTTGCCATATTCCCTTTTATAAGGACAACAGGATATCCACTATCATTAGTATACATTCCACCATAATAATCAGGATAAACAAACTCACCAATGTTCCCTCTCGTATAGGAAGTAAAAGACTTAGAGATATTCATTACAAGCCTCTCCACTTCCATAGGACCATTAACAATAACAGAATCGCCCTTATTTGCAGATTCATCAGAACAAGCTACAAAACTAACTGCCAAAATAGCTAACAAATAAAAATACTTCTTCATAGTAATATTCTTTAAATATTAACAGCTATAAATTTAGCCATAATAATAAAGATACACAACAAAATAAATCACTTTAACGCTAAAATATAACACTGTTAATTAGGTGGAACTTCCTCAAGGTAAACATCCTGCAATAACTCATCCTTTCGAGTTACTTTATAACAACACAACGCTTCCCCGGTTTCCATATTATACCAATCAGCCACCTTATCTTTTACAGACCACCTATAATAAAGAAGGGAAGTAAAGAAATACACCTTCTCTACTTCCCTTCACTAAACCCGAAAAATCAATAACGAGATATTCCAAACTCACTATTAATCAATGTAGCTTTAATATACCAAGCATACCCTGTCGGATTCTCTTGATCATCCACCTCAATAGCACTTAAAATACCATACGTTATATTCGTATCTCCATAAACAACAGAACCACTATCTCCACCTAAAGCATCTATTTTAACTTTCGTGGCATTTTTTAATACAAAATCTTTTCCAACTTGATAAGTTGCATTTGTATTAGTAACCTCACCATCCGTTTCAGAAGTTAAAAAACCATACTTATGAATAGGAGTTCCAACCCCAGCCAACTTAACAGTTGTACTTAACGTTCTACCAGACAATGCTATATCATTAGATAATTCATATCCATTCTTAAAGACACAAAAAGTGGCATCAATACTACCTGAATGTTTCCATCTACTAGCATCACCTGTAGCCATAACCTTTCCATTGTACTTTACATCATCACCTGAAGGAACAACATGAGCACATGTGACAAATCCATATACCGTACTTCCTCCACTTACATACTTTGCCCGATAGCCAGCAGTTCCTGGAGCACCATTTACAGGCTGAATACACTCCCCCGGATATACAATAGAACTACAAAAAACAGGAACACCTAACGCTTTCGAAAATTCTATAATTGGAGAATCTACAACTTCATTTTTAAATGAAGCTATCGCTTCATCAGAATACTCTTGCAAATAAACTTTCACTCTATTATCTTTCTCTGATATCTCATAAGAATAAAAATTATTAGAAACAGAAGATTCTTTGTTTTCTAACTTATATTTATCTATAATAGACATAACATCTTCCAGTTCCTTATAAGAATAATCACAACCCTCCAAACGATAATTACCTCGTCCTAAAATAGCCTCATAATTGTCTTTACCTAAAAATCGAATAGGAGACAATATTACTAACTCACCTTTATCAATATAAGCCCCTCCATAAAAATCAGGATAAGAAATATCTTCAACGGAACGTGATTTAGAAATAAAAGACTCCAATAACACATTATAAGCATCTGTTGCACTAACAGATACTAACGATTTCACTTCTTGTTTCTCATTAACTTCCAAGCCTAAATCATCTGAAGAACAAGACCACAATCCAAACACAGTCATAAAACTGACTAAATAGATAAGATGTCTTTTCATAAAATATAGTTTTAAGTTAATAATCATAAATGTAATAATAATACTACAAACAACCACAAAAATACATACATTTAACACTAAAATATAACACTGTTAATTAGGTGGAACTTCCTCAAGGTAAACATCCTGCAATAACTCATCCTTTCGAGTTACTTTATAACAACACAACGCTTCCCCGGTTTCCATATTATACCAATCAGCCACCTTATCTTTTACAGACCACCTATAATAAAGAAGGGAAGTAAAGAAATACACCTTCTCTACTTCCCTTCTTTATATTTCCTCTATCATATAAATCAACGTTTCAAAGCTTCCCAATCCGTTGTTCCTCCGTTAGATTCCATTGTACCAAAATACAAGTTCGCACATACTCCCGATCCCGAATAAGCAAGAGTTACATCCAATGTAACTCTTGAAACAACAGAAGCCAATCCAGATTTTACATACCATTCTTTAGATACCTCCGTTTTACAAGTACATAATGTTAACCGTCAGGCAAACATTGTTCAACAGCCTCCTAGATTAATTGCATCATCTAGCAAGAATATTGAACCTGAAATGCCCATGGATTTTGATTATATGACTTTTAATGTTGGACAAGGATATCTTGGAGCAAATACACATTTGGGAAGTATTTTCTTTGCCTCTAATGAAAACTCTACTATTGAGTTCTATTCTTCAGATCTAAAACCAATAAAAAAGGTTGTAGGGCCGGTATCTTTACCTGAAGCAAGATTAAATATATCTGGAGAAGATGGTAAACGTGAGATCGTTTATAAGGGGATGCTACAACCTGAAGCCCATAGAGGATTACATGTTCTGCTGATTACTTGTTTTTCTTATATACAGGAAAAGAAGTACCACTGGATAATCAGAAAGATTTTAAGTCATATATTTTATGTTTCGATTGAAAAGGAAATTTCCAAAAGAACTATAGCCCTTCTAGCAGAATTTATACATTGAGTGTATCTGTAACATCTGAAACCTTTTATGCAACGATAATGAGTGAGGATGGTAATCATAAATTAGTTAAACTTACACATATAGAAAATAATTGATAATGTTTAGTAGAGTATTAAAAATAAAATCCGTTTCATTTTAAAATACTGTTTAAAAGACTGTATTTCAATAAATTCAAAGACCGATTAGTCAACTTTTATTGGATAGTAGTAATTCAGGCTATTGCCAGATAAATTTCATCTCGCCGGTATAAATACAAGAATTAACTTAACCGTTTGCGTAAACGATATTTTTTTTTAAAAATATTATAAACATTGCATTGTATTTTAAAATAATATTAATATTTTTACACCCAAAAACAAAAGAACCTTTAAAAAAGAGGGAATTCATTAACTTATTGGTTTAATTTTTTATAATTAGAGACTTCCCTTAAAGCCAAAATAAAAATCACAGATGAATTGTCATAAAACACATTTTTAATATTAAAGCTATGAAAAAAGAGCGACTAAAGCTAGTAAGTGCTATGTTACTTTTATCCGGCTTTTCTACCGGATATGTGCAGGCCGTACCCCATGCAGCGGCTGTAGAAATGTATTCTGTACAACAAGACAATACTTGCACGGGGGTGGTTGTAGATCAGAACGGTGAGACCGTCATCGGCGCATCTGTCGTTGTCAAAGGAACAACAAACGGAACAATAACGGGACTGGACGGAGATTTCAGTATCCCAAATGTCAAGAAAGGTGATGTCATTGTCGTTTCATATGTTGGTTATGTAGACTCTGAAATCGTATGGGAGGGAAAACCTTTAAAAATCGCGCTGAAAGAGGACAGCAAGACCCTGGATGAGGTTGTTGTTGTAGGTTATGCGACTGTCAAGAAAGCCAATCTGACCGGTGCGGTTTCTGCCGTCGATGACAAAGTGCTGGCAGACCGTCCCATCGTCAATTTGGGACAAGGTTTGCAAGGAACAATTCCTAATTTGAACATCACCACCAGCGGACAGCCGGGAAAAGGCTCAAGCTTCAATGTCCGCGGTGAAACGTCCATCAATGGTGGTAGCCCGCTGGTTTTGGTCGACGGAGTACAGATGGACCCGAATCTGATCAATCCGCAAGATGTGGCAAGCGTATCTGTATTGAAGGATGCAGCTTCTGCCTCTATCTATGGAGCCCGTGCCGCTTATGGCGTTATCCTTATCACAACCAAGAGTGGTCGCAAGAATATGCCTACACAAGTGTCATTCGATGCATCTGTTTCATTCAACAGCCCGACAACCCGTCCGGAATACATGAACTCTATGGAATATGCGCACTGGATGAACGCTGCAAACAATACTACCAGCGGTCGTGATCTTTTCAGCCAGGAGGAGATGGAACACATAGAAGCTTATTTCTATGATCCGGTCAACAATCTTCCGGTCTTTGTGGCAAAAGACCCAAGTAGCTGGCAATATGGAAATTGCCAGGCCGGTAAATATGCCTATTGTGGAAACACGGACTGGATGAAGGAGATGTACAAAAAAAGTTACCCTGTCCAAAAATACAATGTAAACATCAACGGCGGTAGTGACAAGGCCACTTATTATACTTCGGTGGGCTATATAGACCAGGGATCACTGATGCGTTATGGGGATGAGGGCTTCCGTAAGTTCAATATGGTAAACAATATCAATTATGATATCAATAACTGGCTGCACGTCTCCATGAAGACAAGTTACATCCGTACCGAACTGGACGGACTTGCTCAGGATGCCGTACACGGAGAGTCATGGATCGGTAACGACACACAACCTCTCATGCCTGTAAAACATCCTGATGGTAACTGGTCAGGTCAAGGTAACTACACCAATTTTGCCGCAGTTCTGGATGAGATGGGTTCACGTAAGACCACAAAAAATGACTTCTGGAACACCCTTGCCGTGAAGCTTACCCCATTAAAAGGACTGACAATCAACATGGACTATACGTTCAACTATTATGCCGAACATAACAAGGTACACAGAAAAACATTCAACGAATATGGTATAGATGGCAAATTCTTACAGGTTTTCCAACACTCCAGACCAAGCGGCGTATCAGAAAGCCAGGCCAATGACACATACAACGCTTTCAACCTGTTCGGTGACTATGAACTAACTTTGGGTAAACATTACTTCAAAGTAATGGCCGGTTACAATCAGGAAACCAAGCATACCCGTGGCTTCTCGGCAAGCCGGGATGAGCTTATCTCCAATGACCTTCCCTCAATGAACGCCGCTACCGGAGAGAAATATGTGGGGAACTCGGATGACAGTTGGGCCACAAGAAGCGGTTTCTTCCGTGTAAACTACAGTTTTGCAGACCGTTATCTGCTGGAGGTGAACGGTCGTTATGACTTGTCATCTAAATTCCCGAAAGATGACCGTTCCGTATTTAGTCCTTCCTTCTCTCTGGGATGGAAATTATCGGAAGAGAGCTGGTTCAAACAACCCACTAACGGATTTTTTGATGAATTGAAGATAAGAGCCTCTTACGGTAGTCTGGCAAACCAGGCTTTGGATAATGGGTGGTACGCTTACCTGTCCAATTACGGAACTGGTACCTTGGGATATATCATGGGGGGAAAACAGCCCCAATACGTATTGCCAGGTGGTCTTGTAAGCAATACCGTTACCTGGGAAAAGGTTACCCAATGGGACTTGGGACTTGATTTTGTCATCCTGCAGAACCGTTTGAAGGGTACATTCGACTATTACCAGCGTAAAACGACCGATATGTTGGGACCGGGTAGAATATTGCCTAATATCCTAGGTATGAGTGAGCCCTTGGAGAATGCCGCCGATATGGTAACACGCGGTTGGGAACTGGCATTGACCTGGAATGACCAGCTGGACAACGGACTACATTACAGTGTGGGATTCAATCTTTCTGACACCCAAGCAGAAATCACCAAATATGACAATCCGACCAAGTCATTGTCTTCTCCATATTATGAAGGACAAATAGTCGGTGATATTTGGGGATACGAATCCACCCTGTTCCAGTCATCGGATGAGATAACTTCGGCCCCTGACCAATCCAAGCTGGATGGCGGAATCAGCAAGGTTCCCGGTGATATCAGATTTATGGATATTGACGGTAACGGTGTCGTGGATAATGGAGAGAACACAGTTGATAATCCGGGTGACATGAAGATTATCGGTAACAACAAGGCGCGTTACCGTTACGGATTCAATATCTCGGCGGACTGGAAAGGCTTTGATCTAGGAATATTCTTCCAGGGTGTCGGAAAACGTGACCTGATGCTTCCCCATACTTTTAAATGGCAATACGGAAGCATGTGGCAGGTTCCTACAGCTGTAGGTAACGATTACTGGCGTGAAGACAATGCAGAGGGCTGGCTTCCGGTGGCACGTTTCAACGGCAGCCAGGCTTTAGGTCAAAACCAGACACGCTATCTGCTTGACGCATCCTACCTGCGTCTCAAATCATTGTCTTTCGGATATACCCTGCCTGTTTCCCTGACCAAACAATGGGGAATACAGAAATGCCGCGTATATTTTACCGGAGAGAACCTGCTGACTTTCAAGCATACTCCGGAAGGATTTGACCCGGAACTGGACGATCCATACAAGTATCCGCAGCAGAAATCGCTGGCTTTGGGACTTAATGTTGTATTCTAATCTTAACACAAAATTTTTATGAAACTGAAATATATACTTTATATGGCGGCTGCCCTGTCTCTGACAGGCTGTAATGACTCTTTTCTGGAAAGAGGCCCGCAAAATTTGAACGACCAGAGTTTTTGGGTATCTGTCAATGATCTGAAAGCCTATGCCAATGCCTTTTATGGTCTGATACCGGGAGGAGTCAGTGTTTTGGATGACACGGACAGTGACATCCAGGTCCCCAACAATATCAATTCTTTCCTATGGGGACAATATGTCGTGCCTACAGAAGGTGGCGTATGGCAAAAATCAAACTGGCAGAACATTCGAAACATCAATTATTTCATGACACATTATCAGAGTGTGCAGGCTGCCGAAGCGGATGTCAACATTTATGTAGCCGAAATGCGTTTCTTCCGTGCACTGGAATATTTCAACAAGATTCAGCTTTTGGGAGATGTGCCTTGGCTGGAAGTTGACCTGAATGTGGACAGCGAGGAACTGTACGGTCCGAAGATGAAGAGAAACCAAGTGTTCCAAAAAATCATCGAAGACCTGGATTTCGCCATCCAATGGCTGCCGGAAGCGGGCAGTGAAGAAGCCAACCGTCTGAATAAGGACATAGCCAGACACGTAAAGGCACGGTTCTGCCTGAATGAAGGTACCCATTATAAATACCATGATGAATTGGAGTATGCCTTAGAAGCAGAAAAGTGGTTGCAAATGGCTGCAACTGAAAGTGACAAGCTTATCACATCAGGAAGATATGAAATCTATAATACGGGCCATCCACAAGAAGACTATTTCAATATGTACCGCATAGACGACAAGAGTGACCTGAAAGAGGCCGTCCTCTACGTGGATTATAAGACGAACATACGTGAACACAACATGGCAGCTGCAGGACGTGAGGCCGGATGCGGTTTCTCCAAAAGTTTTGTAGAAAGCTTCCTTTGTTCGGACGGGCTTCCCATTTCACTAAGTAATAAATATTTAGGCGATGAAACAATGAGAAAGGAAACGGCCAACCGTGACCCCCGTTTGAAACAGCTGATCCTTACTAACGATTTTCCGACAAACGTGACAGATGACCTGAAGGACTCTACTTTTGTAGTGAATGAAGATGAGTTTATCACCCAGCACTGTTTCACAGGATACAGACCTATCAAAGGATTCAATCCCATATACTCACAGGCGTTGTATATGAAAAGCTCCTTCGATGGCATCGCTTACCGTTATGCAGAAACCCTGCTGATCAATGCGGAAGCAAAAGCGGAATTGAATACCATTACCGATGCGGATTTGGATAGAACTATCAACCAATTAAGAGACCGTGTTGGAATGCCTCACCTGACAGTAAATGTAGGCTTTACCGATCCCAAATGGCCGGACTGGGGATACAGTCTGAGTCCTATTTTGCAAGAGATCCGTCGTGAACGCTGCATTGAGTTGGCAGGAGAAGGCTTCAGATTCAATGATCTGAAACGTTGGAAAGCCGGTAAAGTGCTCAATAATGTACTGACTTATGTGGGGAAAAGAAAACCAGACGGTAATCTGGCCATTGTATATCCCAACTACACAAATCCCGACCTTTCATATCAGGCAGGAAAAAGCCGTACTTGGGAAGACAAGATGTACCTTTATCCGATTCCGACTGGAGAACTTCAGAGAAATCCGCAATTGTTACCACAGAATCCGGGATGGTAAATGTAGTGACAACGGATTTACAAGCTGTGATTTAGATTGACAAGGAGACCGCCATGGGCAAATATATGTACCGGTGGTCTCTCTTCATTTTGTCAGCCCGGTCACGGCATTGATGAGTAAAATCCCTCAAAACAGATAAATTCAAGTATGTCAGTATTCTATCAAATATTTTATAACAATGAGAAAGATAATCTTAACCGCAGCCTTGGTTTGCGCCTTTTTAGCTGCACAAGCTCAGGAGTACTATGAGAAACAAGTGACCTTCCCCGTCGGGGCGACTTTGGAACAGAAAGTGGATATGGCTTCCCGCCTGGTGCCCACTCCGCAACAGTTGGCATGGCAGCAAATGGAGTTTACCGCTTTCCTGCATTTTGGCATCAATACGTTTACCGGCAATGAATGGGGAAGCGGAAAAGAAGATCCTGCTGTCTTCAATCCCACCGAACTGGATTGCGAACAATGGGTGCGTTCACTGAAAGAAGGCGGTTTCAAAATGGCGATTATTACGGCCAAGCACCATGATGGTTTCTGCCTTTGGCCTACTAAGACAACCAAACATTCTGTGGCCAATTCTCCGTGGAAGAATGGCAAAGGAGACGTTGTCCGTGAGTTGCGCGACGCCTGCGACAAGTACGGCATCAAGTTTGGTGTTTACCTGTCCCCATGGGATCGTAATGCCGAATGTTATGGCGATTCTCCCGCATACAATAAATTCTTTATCGAACAGCTCACCGAGCTTCTGACCTATTACGGTGAAGTGCACGAAGTTTGGTTTGACGGTGCGAATGGAGAAGGTCCCAACGGCAAGAAGCAGATTTATGATTGGGATGCCATCTTGAAAACCATCCGTCGACTACAACCGAAAGCCGTGACAGCCATTATGGGTGATGATGTACGCTGGGTGGGCAATGAAGGCGGATTGGGACGGGCCACGGAATGGAGTGCAACAGCTTTGATGCCTAATTCTTATCCGGGTTCTGATGAAGTCTATAAGAGATTGGACATAAATGCCATGTCCAAGGATTTGGGAAGCCGTGAATTAATGTCTAAAGCATCGCATTTGTTTTGGTATCCGTCGGAAGTGGATGTATCTATCCGCCCGGGATGGTTCTATCATGCCGAACAGGACAAACAGGTACGTTCACTGGCCAATTTGGTGAACATCTATTATCACTCCGTAGGCTGCAACTCTGTTTTATTATTGAATATTCCACCCGACAAGCGTGGCTTGATACACGAGAATGATGTAAAACGTATCAAAGAGCTGGCGGAATACATCAAGAAGACCTTTGCCGACAATAAAGTTGAGAAGGGAAAAACAGCATGGACAGCCCAAGTGGGCGATACCAAAGAATACAAAGTCAGAAAGAATGCACTGGTCAATACTTTTCTGATTCAAGAAGATATCACAAAAGGCCAGCGTGTGGAAGGTTTCACGGTGGAAGTGTTTAGCAATGGCGCATGGCATCATGCAGGCAAGGGAACCACAGTGGGATACAAACGGTTGCTTACTTTCTCGGACAGCCATGCGGAAAAGGTCAGAGTGACTGTCACCGGTGCCCGTGGAGATGCCAACATCAGCAACATTGGTTTATACTATGCCGAACCATTAATCGACAATACAATTAAAGTATCCCTGAGCGACATTCCGGTAGATGATTGGAAAACAGTGGGCATGGATGCAACAGCAGCTATTGACGGCAAGCAGGAAACTGTATGGAAAACCGATATTCTGACTTCCTTGGTGGTTGACATGGGTAAGGATGTGGAAATGGCCGGCTTCAGTTATACTCCTGCACAAAAGGAAGATCTGACCGGAACCATTTATAAATATAATTTTTATGTCAGCCGGAACGGGAAGGAATGGACGAAATGCGACACCACAGGTGAATTCAGCAATATCATGCACAACCCTGTCCCTTACTTTGTACGCTTCGGCAAGACTTATCCGGCCCGTTATTTCAAATTGGAGCCTGTTGCCGAAATAAACAGTAAGGCGGCAACAGCCGTTGGCGAAGTGGGAGTACTGCTTAAATAAACACACAAATAAGCTATAAAATACGGCAAACGTTACCCGATTTATGAGCGTGGGATTATTTAACTGCTGCTTTTTCTGTATGATATTTAATGCTGTACTTTTTTCAGACATGTATAATAATTGAAATTTTCTATTATAGTGGTGTATTATGGTTTGTGAAAATAATAATGCACCTTATTCAGATTGATTATCCAAATAAACTTATTCTTGTTTCCGAAAAAAAGAAGATTATACGACCGAAAAAAAACAAGGCTCCACTCGAAGAAAAGCAAACGATTGAAACGAACTGCCGCTTTGGAAGCGAAAAATCCGAATACCTATCTACAGCTCTAAAAGACTAGAATATACGGGTAAGCAATAAACTGCCGAGCAAATAAAGGAGAGGGGTATAGCTGCCGGAAAAAGGTTGTTCGGCATGGCCGAAGCTCCGAAAGAAAACCAGATACACCTCTCTCATTTGACTTCCCCATAGCAGGTACGCAATCAAGAAGCTTGCAAGTGACTATGAGAAAGCTTAAAACAGGAACAGTCATTCCGATCAAATAGTGATGGAAAACAACCATTGAAGAACAAACATCCTCCTATCGTCACATACTATTCTCTACTTCAATTGATTCCTGCAAGAATTATGGAATCAACTACAAAAAGATAAGTATCCGATAAAGTACACATTGTATTTTTCATAAATAGAAAATTCCAATTGTATTCGTATTGGATTTCTCCAACTTCCAAACATCAGGAAGAAGTTCACGAACATTTTTCCCAAAGTCCCCTTTTCCGGATAATATGGAAGTTTGGCTATAACATCATTCAGCCATTCCCTTGGGGTAATTCCCTGTGCTTTACAAGATTAGTTAGGGCAATAGACAAGATCCGGATAAAGAAAAATTGGAGAAGTTAACAATAACCGAGAGAGGTGTTCAGACAAATGTAGTGTAAATGGTATATCTTCCTAACCGATGAGTTCAAGGAAAAAATTAACCGGAGTGCTCCCCCCCCAAAAAAAAGGTCGAAATTTTGGTAGCTCACTTCTTCATTTGATATATAATTAAACTGCATCCACCATTTTTTAAGATAAAATCTGTTTTCTCATCTGCTTTTTTAAATCCATATCTGACAAGATTCTGATATAAATTGTAATCATCATTGATGTATCCAATAAATGAATCGTTTGTTGTACCTATGATATTAATAGGTAAATATTTTGCATTAGTAGATGAATTTCTATATATCTTATGAGAAGAATCAACAGAGAACAACTGTTCACTCTCTCCTGAAGAACTTATTTCAAAAATTCCATATCCGTTTATCTTAAATGGTGTTTCTGCTAAAAATTGCCAATGATTCTTGTTTACATCCATCAGTCTATATGAATGATTTTTAGGCAAAGGATTATTAAAGATAATAGATGAAAAACTAGGATTTCCATGTTTTTTAAATATAAAGTATCCGTTATATTTCAATGCATGAAATATAATACTATTATTACTGCGAGTAAAATACCGTGGTTTCCCATAGAATTCTGTATAGCCTTGTTCAAAAGGTAAATAGAAGTGAGTAAATTCCCAGTTATTGTTTGTCCTCCATACCGAATAATTAATAGGATTCGTGTTAATACTTGCCTCTGGATTATTATTTAAGCATGAAAATATGAAATCATTATCGTCAAAAGCCTCCATATCCCATGCAGTAAAAGGTATATCTGTTTTTTTTATGAATTCACCTGTATTAATATTGTATTGAGATATTTTATGAGTATAGTTATCTAAAGCATAAATAGATGTGTTAGTTGCTGTAAATGTTGCTATTTCAAGATAATCTTTTGGCCCATTTCCTTTATTTGATATTTGATAAAGAAAATTTCCTTTCTTTGAATATACTTGAATAATAGATTGATTTCGGCTAGCAATGAGTATGTAGTCGTTAACAACACACATTTTAGAAATATGGTCAAAAATATTTATATGACTAGAATCTAATGGAATCCAATAAATGGAATCTATAATATCTTGTGATAAGATATCGGTGGATTCTGAAAAATAAATAGAATCTGATGTAATAATATTTGATGGTAATAAATTTGTTCTATTTTGAGAACATCCATAAAATATTATTACAGATATGAAAATTGCAACATTTCTAATAATTGTATGTGTCTTATATATTATCTGTCTCTTATACACATCTGACGCTGCCGAC
>ERZ1026964.318-NODE-318-length-14399-cov-4.642777_pt1 | contig 14399 bp, 6 predicted proteins | sample MGYA00519565_ERZ1026964 | MGnify/ENA primary metagenome ERZ1026964 (study PRJEB26926, sample SAMN06164476) | human gut metagenome | biome: ENVO:00009003; feature: ENVO:2100002; material: ENVO:00002003 | host: Homo sapiens | place: USA | collected 2012 ...
GTCGGCAGCGTCAGATGTGTATAAGAGACAGGTGTGATGCAGCGTCGTAAGCGAACTTTGCAACGTCTTGATCATGCACTGAGTGCTCGTATCGACAGTCTTTTGAAAGGATATGAACAGGAAACCCTGATGCGTGCCCGCGAAGAGGCTGAGTATCAGAAAGCTGTTCGGCATCGTTCTGCAACGATTATTTCGGGTATTGCTGCCGGGGCTGTTGTGCTGTCCGTTATCTTTCTTGTCATGATCTGGCGGGATGTCACCCGTAGTAACCGTTATCGGCGTCAATTGGAAGAAGCCAATCGTTTTGCCGAAGAGTTGCTTGCCTCCCGCGAAAAGTTGATGCTTGCCATTACCCACGATTTCAAGGCTCCCTTGGGTTCCATTATGGGATATGCTGACTTGCTCTCCCGGCTCACCGTTGACGGAAGGCAACGCTTCTATCTCGACAACATGAAAACTTCTTCGGAACACCTGCTGAAGCTCGTTACCGACTTGCTCGACTTCCATCGCCTCGACTTGAATAAAGCTGAGATAAATCGTGTTACTTTTCATCCTGCACGCTTGCTGGAAGAAATCTATGTCAGTTTCGAACCACTGACTTCTGCCAAAGGATTGTCTTTGAAGTGTGAGATAGATCCGGAACTGAAAGGAGCTTTTATCAGTGATCCATTGCGCTTACGCCAGATTGTCAATAACCTGCTCTCTAATGCAGTGAAGTTTACTTCAGAGGGCGGCATTACCCTGACCGCCTCTTTTGTGCCGAAAGGCGATTCCGTTTTTCCCGGTAACCATTTGAAACTCTCTGTTATCGATACGGGAAAGGGAATGGATCCTGGTGACCGTGAGCGTATTTTCCAGGAATTCACCCGTCTGCCCGGAGCACAGGGAGAGGAGGGATTCGGACTGGGACTGTCCATTGTTCGTATGCTGGTGCAACTGCTGGAGGGACGTATTGAGGTGGATAGCGTACTCGGAAAGGGGAGCACATTCACGTTACGGGTACCTCTGTATCCGGTGGCATTGGATAATGACACTTCCACCTTGAATGAACAACCAAGTGAGGACTCACAAACTCAGATACCTGCATTACATATTCTCTTGATTGATGATGACCGCATTCAGCTTACTCTCACTGCTGCCATGCTTGCACAGAGTGGTATTACTTCCGTGACCTGCCTGCAACTGGATGAACTTTTGGAAGCCCTCCGTACTGATACTTTTGATGTGCTGCTGACCGATGTGCAAATGCCTGCCATGAATGGTTTCGATTTGCTGAGGCTGCTGCGTGCTTCGAATATCCCGCAAGCCAAGACAATTCCGGTGATTGCCGTTACTGCCCGTAGTGATATGAAGCGTGAGGAGTTTCTGCAACATGGTTTTGCCGGAAGTCTGCATAAGCCGTTTACGGTGAATGAATTGCTTGCAGAGATTGGTGTGCTGCAAGCGGATATTGCTACTGTTGATGCCGCCCCTTCTTCTACCTTGAATTTTTCCGCCCTTACCGCTTTTTCCGGTGATGATCCGGATGCGGCAAAATCCATACTGGAAAGTTTCGTCACAGAAACACGCCTGAATGTTGACCGCTTGCGACAGGCATTGGAAACAGAAGACACAGATGGCATTGCCGCTATGGGCCATAAGATGCTTCCTTTGTTTACTCTGTTGGGAGCCAATGATCTTGTTACTTTATTGAAAGAGCTTGAAGCCTCACGTGGAGTACCTTTTGATGAAAAAATAAAAGAGAAATCGCTTGCTGCTCTAAACCTGATAGAAGATATACTTGAACAAGCCTTCCTTTTTATTTCGTCTGCTTAAACATCCCTTTCCTCTGCTTGGCCGGTAGCTTAAAGTACTGCCTCAGAAAAAGTTTATGTTTATATACGGTTGTTGCCACTTCCATTATCTGATCCCGTAATTTCAGGATAGGTTCCCTATATCTTTCCGGTGCGGTGCGGATGCTATTGATCGCACTATCTGCCCGGTTTATCAATTCCTCAGGGACATCTACCATCGCCTGAATTTCTGCATCCGGTTTCAGGGGCTCAAATGCCTTATTCCGGTAACGGACGAATTCATTGATGGCGTCCGTAGCTTTTCCCTGTAAATCCATTGCCATATTGTAAGCATTCAGAATCTTCTGGTAGCCGGCGATGCGGATGTTGTTACTCGTAAGTTCCAGCATATAATAAACCAAATCATTACTTCGTCCGTTCGATAACATGCGCTGTCTGACACTTACCAGCCTTTCCAGTGTATCCTGCCGTGCATATAGCGCCAATGTATCCGCCCAATAGAACACCGGTACTGAGCGTTGTTCATCTACAACTCCTGTATCAAACTCTTCATAGCTCAGTGGACGTTCGCGGAACTGGAACATCGGATCGAAAGGCATGTGTGTTTTCAGTAATGTATCCGGTAACAGCTTGCAGAAACGATGATTCGGGGAAGGAATGAACTGGTAGTTTTCCACAAATCCAGCGCCCCATGTAGGGTCAAACATATACCATTTCCCACTTACTTTGGCTGCGCACCATTCATGTGGGTCGGGCAGTAAGGCACCGTCCCTGCGGTTATAGCCATCAATAACATAAGCATCCATTCCCGCTTCCTTCACCAGTGCTTTAAAAAGTAACGCATAATCCTGGCAAATACCTTTGCGTTCGGATAATATTTTTTGTATTTCTTTCGTCTCATCCGCTTCCTCGTTGCGAGAAGTATAGGTTATGTACACATTGTATTTAATATTTCTTGAAACCCAGGTGTAGATGGCGCGTGCCAGTTGGTCGTCTGTGCTGAGATGCTGTTTCAAGTAAGCTACAAGAGAAGAAACGCTCCTTCCGGCAGTTTCGGGTGCTGCAAGTGCCACGGAATCGGGAAACGTAAGGCGTTCAGGCATTATGCTGTCAGGAGATGCTTTTGATACAGCTGAAATTGAAAAAGCCTTATCCTGCGTGGCTGTATTACGCCATGCAGAAGACAATTTACTGAAAGGAAAGAGGAGGCAGAGGGCGAATAGCCATACCGTGAGCCTGTCTGTTGATTGCCGGAACATACTTGTCATATCTATTTGATGGAAGCAAAGGTAGGGGATTTATTGATAAACAGCAAGGATAAATATTGAAAAATATGTGCAAAGGGAAATTTTGTGAGTAGTGTCTCTTTCATGATCTTGAACATGCCCTTGATCATGCCTGAAAACCTTCACTCATATGTACGGTATGACACCGTCTGACTGTCGTTAGTGGGTACGTGAGAAAGTGAAGTAATTTTCAGACGGGCGTTGAATATTGGCAACGACCCTCGTGGTATAAAGTGCCGGATAGTGGAATAAATAGCCTTTTTGTCTTCTGCATCAACCAAATGTCGTTGGAATTTGTTTACTTTGTAACGATTTAAACACTGACTATCGATTGACGTCCTAATGAGAAGAAAATGGTTAAAATGGGTAGTGTGGATACTACTTACCCCTATCATATTATTTGCAATACTGATGGTATTGCTTTATATCCCTCCCGTACAGAACCTGATACGGAAGCAAGCTACTGCCATCGCATCCGAGGCAACGGGTATGGATATATCTGTTGAACGCATTGACCTCCGCTTTCCGCTGAACCTTTTGGTACGTGGTGTGCAGGTTATTCAGCCTATACAGGCAGATAAACAAATATCCTCAGCTCCCGGTGACTCTCTTGCCGTGAAACAAACTCCTGATACTTTGCTAACCCTGGAAAGCCTGAACGTGCGCGTGCAGGCATGGCCGTTGATACGTGGGCAAGTAGAAGTGGATGAGGTAACCGTGAACGGAGTTTTCCTGAACTCTGCCGATCTGATAGAGGGGATCCGCATACGTGGTGTATTGGGACGTTTCTTCCTTGAAAGCCATGGCATAGACCTGAAGAAAGAGGATGCCGTCATCAATCGTGTGGAATTGAGTGATACTCATATGCTCGTTGTGATGAATGATACTACCACTGCCGAACCGGACACTGCGACTACCGCCCTTAGTTGGAAAGTAGCCTTGCACAAGTTGGCACTGAAAAACGTTTCCGTTGATTTGCAAATGCCGTTGGATTCCATGCGTCTTGCTGCCCGTCTGGGTGATGCAGAGGTAGATGATGCGGTTGCTGACTTGGGCGGACAGATGTACGGTCTGAAGAAATTTGAATTGAGCAGTACTACGGTGAACTATGACACGGGCAGCCAATTGCTCAGTGCCATTAATAGTCTGATAGATACCGGTAGTCTTGCGGCTACTGATAGCACCGGTGTGAAACCTGCTCCCGGATTTGATGCTTCGCACATTGCCTTGCGGGATATTCGTATTGGGGTGGACTCTGTGCTTTATCATGGACGGAATATCAATGCCGTTATCCGGGAATTCTCCATGAACGAGCGTTCCGGTTTGAGCGTCACTTCACTGACGGGAAGGGTATATGCTGATTCCACAGTCATTCAGGTGCCTTCCTTAAAATTACTTACCCCACACAGTGAAATGGATTTCACTGCCCAGACTTATTGGGAACTGGTGGAAATTCCCACTTCCGGACGACTCTCCGCTCGTTTCAATGCCCGCATCGGCAAGCAGGATGTGATGCTCTTTGCTGGTGATTTACCTGATACATTCAAGGATGCATATCCTTTCCGCCCCCTTACTATCCGTGCCGGTACGGAAGGTAACTTTAAGCAGATGCAGATTTCCCGCTTCAACATCGATCTGCCGGGTGCTTTTACCTTGAATGGTGGTGGTGAAATTTGGAATCTTACCGACAGTCTGACGCGCAACGGAAGCATTGACTTCGATATCCGGACACAAAATCTGAATTTCCTTACCGGACTGACAGGCGTCACTCCGGATGGCTCCATAGTAGTGCCGGACAGTATGCATTTGGCAGCACGTCTTGGCATGGATGGACCTAAGTATGATGCTACGCTTAAGTTGAAAGAACGTGAAGGGCTATTGAACTTGTTGGCGCACTATAACACTGCCACTGAAGCTTATCAGGCAGACCTTCATGTGGACGCCTTGCAAGTACACCACTTCTTACCTAAAGATTCTATTTATACCCTTTCGGCTAAGGTTGCCGCTAAAGGAAAAGGATTCGATCCCGCCAACCACCGTACCGTGGCTGCTGTACAAGCTTCTCTCGGCGAATTACAATACGGACACTGGAATATTTCCGGTATTGACCTGACAGCCGGATTGAAATCCGCTCTAGCCACTGTACACATGACGAGCGACAATGCCCTGCTGAAAATGCAGGCGGATGCCGATATGCGCCTTGATCGTAAATACCTGGATGGCAAGGTGGCTATGAATGTGGAGAATGTCGGTTTACATGAGTTAGGAATTTCTCCCAAGCCGTTGAAGCATCCTTTCGCTTTCACTCTTGGTGCCGAAGCACGCCATGACTCTATCAAGATGAGCATGGATGCAGGCGACCTCGACTTTCAGTTCCGTGCCCGTAGCACACTGAAGAAATTGCTGGAACAAGGTACTGCCTTTTCTACGCTTCTTACCAAGCAGATAGAATTGAAGCAACTCGATCATGCAGAATTACGGAAAGCACTGCCCTCAGCCGGTATGCAACTGAAAGCCGGTAAACAGAACCCTGTCAGTTATTTCCTGGCAACTAAAGATATTTCTTTTGATGATTTTGTGTTGCGTTTCGGCACTACCCCCCGACGAGGTATCAATGGGCGTACTGCTATACATGGTTTGCGTATGGACTCCCTGCAACTGGATACTATTTTCTTCGCTATCAGCCAAGATACTGCACGCATGAAGTTACAGGGTGGTGTCATTAATGGTCCAAAGAACCCGCAGTTTGTCTTTCGCAGTACACTGACGGGTGAAATCCGTAATGAAGATGCCGAACTGACCTTGAATTATGTGGATGCGAAGGGAGATACCGGACTCGATCTGGGTATCAATGCCCGTCCTTTGATAGAGGGCCGGGGTAGGGGTAATGGTATTGCCTTCCGCTTGACACCTGCCGAGCCTATTATCGCTTTCCAGAAGTTCCGCTTTGTAGATAACAGCGACTGGATTTACTTGCATAAGAATATGCGCGTTTATGCCAATGTGGATATGGATAGCGACGATGGACTTTGCTTCCGCATGCAGTCCGACCGTTCCGACACCGTTTCCTTGCAGAATATCAATTTGGAACTCATACGTTTCCGCCTGGATAAACTGAGCGGTATTCTGCCATATATGCCCCGCATCACGGGACTTTTCTCGGCAGAAGCCAACTATATACAGACCGCAACCTCACTGCAAGTTTCCGCTGAGGCCGGTGTGGAAAAGCTGACTTACGAACGCCAGCCGGTAGGTAACATCGGATTGGGTGCCACTTGGCTTCCGGGTGATAAAGGTACACACTATCTGAATGCCTATTTCCGGTCGGGAGATCAGGAGGTAATGACCGCTGATGCCGTCTTGACCCAGAAGAATGGGCGCGATTCGGTTGAAGTCAACACTACTTTTGAGCATTTCCCACTCTCGCTTGCCAATGCTTTCATGCCCGACCAGGTAGTTGCCTTTACCGGTGACATCGACGGCGGACTCTATATCAGCGGTGCCATGGAGAAGCCTAAACTGAGCGGTGACCTCTCATTGGACAGCGTGTCCGTCTATGCCCGTCAGGCAGGTGCACGTTACTGGTTTGACAATCGTCCGTTGAAGATAGAGAATAATCAACTTATCTTTAATAAGTTTGCCATATACACCACCAGCCGGAATCCCTTTACGATAGACGGGAACGTGGACTTCCGCAATATGGAAAATCCGACAGCGAAGTTGAACCTGCGTGCACAGAACTACACTTTGCTTGATGCTCCCCGTACCAAGGAAAGTATGATTTACGGCAAAATCTTTGTAGATTTAAATGCTACTGTACGTGGTCCGCTGGATGGACTGACCATGCGTGGAAACATGAATCTGCTGGGTAACACAGATGTGACCTATGTGTTGACTGACTCTCCTCTGACTGTAGAAGACCGTTTGGGTGAACTTGTCACGTTCACTTCCTTTACGGATACTACTTCGGTGCAGGCAACTGAGGTCCCCACCATGTCGCTCGGCGGTATGGACATGTTGATGTCTGTGCACATCGATGATGCCGTACGTTTGCGTGCTGATCTTAGCCCCGACCGCAGTAGTCGTGTGGAACTGGAAGGTGGAGGTGACCTGAATCTGCAATATACTCCGCAAGGAGATCTCACATTGTCCGGTCGCTATACGTTGATAGGTGGTATGATGAAATATGCCCTGCCCGTTATCCCGTTGAAAGAGTTCCAGTTTGTCAATGGAAGTTATGTGGACTGGACGGGTAATCCGATGAACCCTTCACTCAACCTGACTGCTACGGAACGTGTCCGCGCTTCTGTATCCGATGGCGATGACGGCGGTTCGCGCATGGTGAACTTCGACGTTTCCATCAGCATCAAGAACCGTTTGGAGAACCCTGATTTAAGCTTTAATCTGAGTGCTCCCGATGATGCTACCGTACAGGGCGAACTGGCAGGAATGAGTGCCGATGAACGAAGCAAGCAAGCCATTACCATGCTTGCCACAGGTATGTATCTTTATAACAGCGGAAAAGGTGGTGGCTTAACTATGGGTTCCGCACTGAACAGCGTGCTGCAAAGTCAGATTAATGCGCTGACCGGAAATCTGAAGAACGCTTCTCTCAGTGTCGGCATTGAAGACCGTACCGCTGCTGAAACGGGTGATAAACAGACGGACTATAGTTTCCGCTACTCTCAGCGTTTCTTCAATGATCGTATACAGATTGTAATCGGTGGAAAAGTATCCAGTGGCGCTAATGCAACGAATGACGTGGAATCATTCATCGATAATATTTCTTTGGAATATCGTTTGGACAATAGCGGTACACGCTATGTCCGCGTGTTCCACAATAAAAACTATGAAAGTGTGCTCGATGGTGAGATAACCGAGACAGGTGTCGGCCTTGTGCTTCGCCGTAAGATGGACCGCCTGAGTGAGCTGTTCATATTCAAGAGAAAGAAGAAAGTAGAACCTGTGAGCGAATAGTGTAAAAGAAATAACAATAGCGCAATTTAAAGAATCAAAATGAAGAAACTCGTATACATCCTCCTTGCAACCCTGCTTCTGGCAGCCTGCTCCACTACTAAGCACCTGCCCGAAGGCGAAGTGCTCTACACCGGTCAGAAGCCGATGATTGTAGAGAACCGCTCTGATACCAAGGTAGGCGAGACTGCTATGGAAGAAGTGGAAGCCGCCCTTGCCAAAGCTCCCAATAACTCCCTGCTCGGTAGCTCCGAATACCGCATCCCTTTTCCATTCGGACTGTGGGTGTATAATGGTTTTGCGAAGTACAAAAAAGGTTTTGGTAAGTGGATATTCAATCGCTTTGCCGCCACCCCCGTGCTCATATCTTCCGTTAATCCGGACATCCGGCAGAAAGTAGCGACGAATATCCTGCATGATTATGGGTACTTCAATGGCACGGTAAGTTATCAAACTTTCGTTAATCCTAAGGACAGTCTGAAAGCTAAATTGCAATACACGGTCGATATGCGTAACCCGTACTTCATTGATACCGTATATTATCGGGGATTCAATAGTACGACGATGCAGATTATCAACCTTGGCCGCCGGCGCTCCCTGATCAGTCCGGGTGAACAGTTCAATGTTACTGATCTTGATGGTGAACGTACCCGCATCAGCGGTTTGCTGCGTAATATGGGGTATTATTATTTTCGCCCTGACTACCTGACTTACCAGGCCGATACAACTCTCGTTCCCGGTGGGCACGTCAGCCTGCGCATGATTCCTGTTCCCGGTATGCCGAAGGACGCCGAACGCCCTTTCTTTGTAGGTAAAACTAATTTCTACCTCCACGGCCCGCAAGGACAAATGCCCAATGACAGTCTTTACTACAAGACTTTCTGGATACACTATTACGATAAACTGAAGATACGTCCCAATATGCTCCACCGTTGGTTGAACTACCAAGGTTACCAACGGAAACGCCAGGAACTGGACAAGGGAGGTATGCGCCGTCGTCCGGAAAAGCTATATAGCCAATACCGGCAAACCCGTATCCAGGAGCGTCTGGCAAGTGTGGGCATCTTCCGTTATCTGGAGATGCAGTACACACCCCGCGATACGGCACTCGTTTCTGATACGCTGGATGTGAATATCCGTGCCATGTTGGATAAACCGTATGATGCCGAATTGGACTTTAATGTCACAATGAAGAGCAATAACCAGACCGGTCCCGGTGCCGCCTTCACCGTAACGAAGAACAACGTCTTCGGTGGTGGTGAAACCTGGAATGTGAAAGTGAACGGTTCTTATGAATGGCAGACGGGTAAGAATAGCAGTTCGCTGATGAATAGCTACGAGTTGGGCCTATCTTCTGCACTTACCTTCCCACGTATCGTCTTCCCCCGGATGGGTACCAAGGAATATGACTTCCCGGCTTCCACCACCTTCCGTGTCTACATAGACCAGATGAACCGTGCCAAGTACTACAAACTGCTTGCTTTCGGTGGAAACGTCACGTATGACTTTCAGCCTGTGCCTACCCGGAAGCATAGTATCACGCCCTTCCAACTGACATTTAATGTGTTGCGCAATCCGACTGCGGCTTTTGAGGAAATACAGGCTCAGAACCCGGCTCTTTACATCAGTCTCCGTAATCAGTTTATTCCCAAGATGGAATATACCTATACCTATGATAACGCTTCTCTTCGCAATGTACGTAATCCCATCTGGTGGCAGACTACATTCGGATCTGCCGGTAATCTGACCTCTTTGATTTATAAGGCATTCGGACAGTCTTTCAGCAAGGAAGACAAGAAATTGCTGGGAGTACCTTTCGCACAATTCCTGAAGCTGAATTCGGAGTTCCGTTATCATTACAGGATAGATAAGAACCAGATGATTGCTTCCCGTATTGCAGGAGGAGTAATCTGGTCCTACGGAAATGCAACGACTGCGCCTTATACCGAACAGTTCTATATTGGTGGCGCCAACAGTATCCGTGCCTATTCTGCCCGCAGTATCGGGCCCGGTGGCTATCCACCCGATAAAGAGAAAAAGTATTCCTATATCAACCACGTGGGCGATATCCGTATGGAAGCAAACGTGGAATACCGCTTCCGTATTCTCGGCGACCTGCACGGAGCTATCTTCCTCGATGCAGGTAATGTCTGGTTGATGCGTAAGGATAAAGACCGTCCTGATGGACAGCTGACGTTGAAGAATTTCCCGAAACAGGTTGCTTTGGGTACCGGTGCCGGTCTGCGTTACGACCTGGACTTCCTTGTTTTCCGTTTCGACTGGGGAGTGGCACTGCATGATCCGTATGATACAGGTAAGAAGGGATATTATAATATTCCGAAGTTTAAAGATGGCATGGCATGGCATTTTGCTATCGGTTATCCGTTCTAATGGCGGGTTTTGTACGATAGAGCTAAAATATGAACCAATTGTCTACCTTTCTTGACTTTATTTTTTGTAATTTTGCCCCGTAATCAAAACAAGGATACACTAACCTTTTTAAATAATAACTAAGTATGAAACCAACTTTATTCTTATTGGCAGCCGGAATGGGCAGCCGTTACGGTGGCTTGAAGCAATTGGACGGACTGGGTCCGAATGGCGAAACTATTATGGACTATTCAATTTATGACGCCATTAACGCCGGATTTGGTAAGCTCGTTTTCGTAATCCGTAAGGATTTTGAGAAAGACTTCCGTGATAAAATTATTTCCAAATACGAAGGTCATATCCCGTGCGAATTGGTGTTCCAGTCTATCGACGATCTGCCCGAAGGCTTCACTTGCCCCGAAGGTCGTACGAAACCCTGGGGAACCAACCACGCCGTAATGATGGGTGCTGATGTAATTCAGGAACCGTTTGCCGTTATCAACTGCGACGACTTCTATGGTCGCGATTCTTTCCAGGTAATGGGTAAATTCCTTTCTGCACTGCCCGAAGATTCAAAGAATGTATATTCAATGGTAGGTTTCCGCATTGGTAATACACTGAGCGATAGCGGTACTGTATCTCGCGGTCTTTGCGGTACGGATGCCAACAATCTGCTGACTTCTGTTGTAGAACGCACTAAGATTCAACGTATGGACGGAGAAGTGAAATACATTGACGATAATGGCGAATGGACGGCTACTCCCGAAACTACTCCGGTAAGTATGAATTTCTGGGGCTTTACTCCCGATTACTTCGCATACAGCTGCGATTTCTTCAAGAGCTTCTTGAGCGATCCGAAGAATATGGAGAATCTGAAGAGTGAATTCTTCATTCCGTTGATGGTAGATAAATTGATTCAGGACGGTGTCGCTACATGCGAGGTCCTCGATACTACAAGCAAATGGTTTGGCGTGACTTATCCTGAGGATCGTCAAAGTGTTGTAGATAAAATCCAGGCTTTAGTGGATGCGGGTGAATATCCTGCCAAGCTATTTTAAGTCTGGAGAACTTTGCGAAAGCAAATTTAAAATTAGGAATGAAAGGGAGTCATCGTGAGATGGTTCCCTTTCTTAATTTCATGGCAATGCGTCTTTCTGACCGAAGATAGAGACCGGACGGCTGAAGCATATAGTCTTATCACCTGTTTGATGCTTTGATATGATCCGGTTTATTACGAGGGGTGATGCAAAAGGTGGCATCTTTTGCTGTTAAAGATGCCATCTTTTGTTGTATTAGATGCCACCTTTCGCTACAAAAGATGCCATCTTTTACATGAGGGGTATAAATGATGAAGGCGAGATGAATGCAAGATGGATGCTTAAAGTTGTATAGTTGCTTCGCAAGCCTCGGCTACTGCCGGATGGTGTGTGATGAAGATGAATGTTTTGCCTGTGCAGTCTCTGCGCAGGTTTTTTATTAGTTGCCGTTCCGTTTCGGGATCAAGGGCGGAAGTAGCTTCGTCCAGCAGCAGGATGTGTCCGGGACGGAGGAGGGCGCGGGCGATGGCGATACGCTGGGCTTGTCCTTCGCTGAGGCCGCCACCTTGTTCGTTGAGGTTGGTATCTATTCCGTCCGGTAAAGAGAGAACGAAGTCAGCACAGGCGGTACGGAGAGCCTGGAGCATTTGGGCTTCGGTGGCATGAGGGTTACCCATTAGCAGGTTGTCGTGAATGGTACCGCTGAAAAGAGTGTTTCCTTGGGGGACATAGACGAAGTTGGAACGGGTTTGAGGGGAAACTTCGAGAGTTGAGAGTTGAAAGTTGAGAGTTGAGAGTGGGGGCTGCGCTGTGTTTGCAGGCGAAAGGGTGATGCTTCCTTCTTGCGGAGTGGCGAGTGCAAGAAGCAACCGGATCAGGGTAGTTTTTCCGGCACCGGTTTCACCCAACACGGCAGTGCAGCTTCCGGCGGGGAAGTTGCAGGAGAAGTGATTTAATATAGGTCGGTCTCCTGTTGAATAACTGAATGTGACATCCTTCAATTGTAAGTCCGGGGTTTGGGGGAACAGTTGTGTGGTTCTACTTGCTTCGGAGGGAAGTTCTTCCAGTTCCATCAGTCGCTCTACGGCGGTGAGGGCATTGATAAAGGAAGGCAGCAGGCGTGAAAGATCGAGGGCAGGTCGTTGCACTTTTCCTACCAGTTGCAGGAAGGCGGTCATTGTTCCGAAGGTGATACTCCCTGTGCTAAGGCGTATTGCCCCCCAAAGAAATGCTGTAAGATAGCCGCCGGAAAACGCAAATGCCACCAGCATACGTGCAGAGAGCGAAAAGCGGGTACGACCGAATATCTGACTACGGAGTGCATCTTGCAGATCATCCAGTTTTCCGATATGCCGGTCGCTTTGTTCCAGGGTTTTGATGACGGTTCGGTGTTGCAGGCTTTCTTGTATAACGGATTGGATACGGCTGTCGCTCTGCCGGATTTCACGGGTGTAGCAGCGCATTCGTTTCATATAGAAGCGGCTACCCAATAGGAAAATAGGTAGAATGCCTACCACTACCCAAGGCAGGGACGGATCGAGAAAGCAGAAGAATACGAATGCGGCTACCAACTGAACGATGGTAACTATGAAAGCCGGAATTGTACTGGTCAGTACCCCCACGATAGCGGCGGTATCTTGTTCCACCCGGTTTACGATATCGCCGGTGTGGAAGCGTTCCAATTCGTTCCAACGGCTTTGTAATAGACGGGAGAATAGGCGGTGGCGCAGTGCGTTTCCAGTTTCCACTTGCATACGGGCACTGAGCCAGGTGTCGACGGCTCCGCACAGAAGTTGGGCGATTAACAAAGCGATAGTAAGGATAGCGGCATTGGTCAGGCTTCCGATGGCGGCACCTGTGGCAATGTCGATGACGACCTTGGAAGCATAAATAAAAGCAAGAGAAACCGCTACCCCAATGATACCTGTGAGGCAGGAGAGGAGAATACGTCCCCGTTGTCCGTGAGATACTTCCCAGATGTACTTTATTTGTTCTGTCTTCATAATAAGTTAGTTACGAGCTGCGAGCTTGTTAATTTGTATTGTTACTGTTCCCTTTATCAGCGTCACCGGATACCATAACGCCTCATTGGGAGCAAACTTTCGCAGCTTCATGCAGCGTTTGGTTGCCCGGCAGAAAGTGTGCCATTTCCCGGCCCAATAACCTTTGGGACGTGGCTTGATGCGTGCGTCATGCTGACCGAAGTTTCCGGTAGCAAAGATATCATCCAGTAAGATTTCTCCTGCCCGTTCCATACTTTTGACGGAGAAGGGCAGGTTGTCTTCCGGTAAACCCAGATAATGCACGGCGATATATCCGAAAGCTTTTGCGGCACGTAGCAATCCTACTTTGCGGAAATACTTTTCCAGCAAAAGTTTGTCAATATCTTCATGACGTGTTGCCAACAGACGGGTCCAGTCGCAAACTTGGCGAAGGCCGATGCCGCTGTTCAGGAAATGGACGAATGCATGCATGAAGATATACAGCGCATTGAATGTTACAGGCGGGAGGCTGACGGGATATTCGTGTATCTCTCTTGTTTCAGCATGCTGTGGGTACCATTCCTGTATCAGACGCTGGAAGTACCGGTTACCTGCCGGATTGTTAATCCGCAGGATGATACGATGGTTTTCTATATGAACGCCATGAAATGAATAGCTGGCGTGTTTGTCCGATGCTTCTCCTTCTGCCTCTGCACCGTGACGGAGCAGAATATTGTTGGCTATGGGCTGTCCTTCCTTTCCGATATAGACGTCGATGTCGCCACATTGACGGTGCAATGGGTTTATGTAGTGAGTGGCGATGCCTTGTCCTTTCAGTAGAATAGGGTGTAGACCGGCTTCCCGGTATGGCATAAAAACTTCCGGGAGTTCTTCATTCAGGCGGAGGTTAGACTGCTCGATTTGTACTACTTTAGCTGCCCATTGCAGGTAGAGCGG
>ERZ1026964.322-NODE-322-length-14364-cov-5.882801_pt1 | contig 14364 bp, 24 predicted proteins | sample MGYA00519565_ERZ1026964 | MGnify/ENA primary metagenome ERZ1026964 (study PRJEB26926, sample SAMN06164476) | human gut metagenome | biome: ENVO:00009003; feature: ENVO:2100002; material: ENVO:00002003 | host: Homo sapiens | place: USA | collected 2012 ...
GGTTTTACACCTATAGCATTAAAGATTTCTCTTTCAATACTTAAAATTTCTTTTACTTCGTTGTCATCCGCCATCCAAGTGTTATTTGAAGTATCTGTTATAAAATATACTTTTCGATAATCTATAAGACGTTTTGCTCTTAATCGTTGAAGGGCATAGTTTGTTATCGAGTACACTTTTTGATATGCTTTATTTTTAACAGCATGGATTTCGGATATTGGAATTTCAGGATTATCTTGATTAAAATTGACCATTACAGAATAAGAATCATAATTGCTTCCTAATAATCCTACTATTTTACATAATTGAATCATTGGAACATCTAAAATTCCATCTTCTGTAGCATAGACAAGATATTGCATAAGTATAGCCTGAACATAATTACTAAAATGGTAATATAAATGATCATCCTTCTTACACGAGTCTATGGAAGCTTTTTTTAATTTAGAAAGATCCATAATTGGAGCAGTTGTCACTTCATTTACAGAATCTATAACAAAAGATTGCCCAGATCTATGATAAGTTATTACCGATTCTATTTCTTTTAACTGCTTCTTTTTAGAGTTACTGGTTTTAGGTTCTATGCCTAAAGCAGAGCATAACTCTTTATAATTTTTAAACACATCTCCTGAATGTAATTTTGATATGTCCACAAATCCTCCTTCCTCATTCGTCACACTCCTTCGCTTCGCTCAGTCTATTAAATACAGTCTGAATACACTGATTCTGTAAATAAGCAGGATTGATAGGGTATTCTTGCCTATCGAGCAGTGCTCGGGTTTCTTCTTTAGTCAGAGTCATAGAACGACACATCTTTTCCGCCAGGACTGCGTCCGTAATATTATCCATATGAATCTTGAGATCAAAACGACCGTCTCGTAAGGTGGCATCATTCAGCAGCTCTACAGAATTAGTAGTAGCTATGAACACGATACCGGATCCTGTAGCAGCTCCGTCTAATGTCTGAAGAAGAGTATGGATATTTTTTTCATTCTTTTCTTTAGCTGAGAAAAAGTAATCAATATCTTCTAAGAAGATTACTGATTCGTTGAAGGGACTAAAGTCCGGGATACCTTTAGAGAAGTCTTCCAGATTAAATACGTAGAAAGAATAGTTTAGGTAATAAGCGATAGCTTTAGCTAAGGAAGTCTTTCCTGTTCCTGGAGGGCCGTATAAAAGAAGACCGGTCTTATAAGATATTCCTAATTTGTTAAATAGTGTTTGGGATTCGTTCCATTTTGATAAGTAATCAAAGATGTGCTTACGATTGCTTTCAGTTATAAAAATGTTATCCAGGGTTTTAATCTTGGTGTAACACGCTCTCTGGACTTCCAGGGCTTCGTCTGTATCGTAATGCAGATATTTCACTTTAATCTGCGGGATATCGTCGTCGTCCTCTTCCTTGCTGTACTCATCACAGTCATTTATATATGTTTGAAATGCCTGCAGTGCTCGTTTGGACTGTACTCCAACAAATGTGAGACAAAGCTCATAATTGCCTTCTTTAGAAACAATAAGAATCGTACCTTCGGTTAACCGAATGGGGAATGTACATTTCTTTTTGATCTCTGAACAATAAGTAAAACCTGGATCGTAAGACTGTCGATAAGAATACTCTACTATAAAGCGTTTGCATTCCTTGGGGAATCGTCTGATGAGGTAACTTTCTATCTTACGGATAGTAGTACCGTCTGTAGATTTCATTGAAGATGTAAAGGGGGATATCAAGGCTGACTTCGCTGTAGCGATCATCTGATCATATACATCTTCTTTAAAGTCTTCAATATTACTGAAAATTGTTTTTGTTAAATTCATCTGTCTCCTTTTTACTGGAGTTGGGTTCGATGTGCTGCCAATATACACCTAAAATATATAGTTGTCAAGTGGGTAACAAAAATATTTATGCGCGTGTGAAGTGGCTGCTAAGGAAAGTATTTATAATAGGTAAAGACACAGTTTTTTCGATTGGAGTATAGGACTGAAAAGTGTATATTTTTATTCAATATTCACAAAGTTTTAAACGTATTTGAACATATAATTTGTATGTATTTAACGAAAATACAGGATTTTAAAGGGATGATGGGAGAAGGGATGAGAGTGGGGTGAAGGGAAGAATGAGAGAGTGTGGAAGAAGGAAGAAAGAAGGCAGAAAGAAGAAATTTTCAAGTGAGTATATAGAAAAACCTCGTTTCAGCAAATGCCGTATTTATGCCTTGTTTCTGAGTTTTAACCATGCCCCGGTACCGGAGGGCGGAGCAGAAAACCGTGTCTCATAATGATTATAATGTGACACGGGTAGAACAATTGTTTGCGAACGTATGTGTGGAAAAATATTTTTAATTTTTTTGAAATTTATACTTGACATATTTTGTGCGTTGGTGATAGTATACAGCTATCCCGTTCGGGGACGAGAAAACCGACCGGGATGGCGCTGGCAAGCGCAGTATAAAAAATGTGGGCGGTTTGGCATACCGCAAAAACAATGCCCCGTACGGAAAACGGTCATTCCGTAGCACAAGATTAGCAACCTTGTGCGTCCACATTGACAATAGAACATAGAACGCCCGTTCAGATACGCTAATATCTGGACTCGGTAGAAAAGTCGGCAATATGCCACTTGTCCGCAATAGCGTTATTGCGACATAATAGACAAGCCTTGCGCATTTTGCATCTTTCCTCTTTTTTACCGATATTGCAAAGCGTCTTTGCAAACCTTTGTTCCGTGTTGTACACATATGTTAAAAAAGCCGTCAAGACACGTTCTTGACGCACAAAATAAAAAATAACGTGTCCAGAAAAACGATGGGACACGAGAAAAGAGGAAAAATATGAATAATTTTGAGAAATTTGTCTCTGCATGGGACAAAAAAGAAGAATCTGTGAAACAGGTAGTTTTCCCTCTTCCGTCTTGTATTAAGACGGAAGATGGGGCAAACATTTACGCTGACTTGTTCAGTGTAGCTCGTTTGACTTCTGCTATTGCGGAACTGACTATTGAAATGGTCAGAGCACAGAAAGCCGCTACAAAAGCGGCAACTAAAGAAGAGCGCGACGCTCTCTCGGCGGAAATTGCCCGTTTTCAGGCAGGAATTGATACCTGTGAGGGCGAAAAAACAAGTCTTGAAACAAAATTGACGGAAACTGGCAGAACATTGCCGGAATTGCGTTCAGAATTCCCGTTTCTGATCGCACATGCCGCCTATTTTTCACAAATTAGCGGTGCGGATGCGGACGGGAAAAAAATTCCTGTACGTGTACAGGGTATTGAGTCACTAATGATTCTTACCAATGACTACATTAGGACGTACGGCAATTGTACGCCAGATGTAGCTTGTCAGGAACGCCGCAAATTATGGGAAGAAATCCGCGGTGAGGCGGAGACAATAGCTCGCCGCTGGTTTGAATTCTCGGAAACCGCATATTGTAAACAGTGTCACGCTGACCTTAAGGCATGGCAAGTAAACTTGGTTATTGGTGCAATCACAGGTATGCCCGTTATTGCAAAAGATGGATATACCAAGTTTAAACAGGTTTCCAAAAGCGCATATCAAAAAGCGCTCATAGGAATCTTTTTTAAGCGGTTACTGCCGGAAAAGCCTGTTTCTGTGAAAACAGGTAAACAGGAAACTATCATCTGATTTTGATCTCTCCCTCATTTGAGGGGGAAAAAGTGAGGGTATATCATGGACTATAAATCAATTAATATTGAAAGTTACATTAAAATGCGGATTATCCGCGCAATTAATAACCTGTTTGGCAATAAGCACAACAGGTTATCCGTTGCCAAACTCCGCAGACGTAGTGTCGCGGAGCTGAAACAGCTTTATTCCGAGCTGTTCTGGCAAGAAGAAAAAGACCTCTATTGAGGTCTTTTTTTATTGCGCGCATTTTCTGTACCCGTATACCCTCACTTTTTTATACACGCACACACGTTTTTCTTTTCGCTATAGCACGTGAAGAAAAATCCCCCCAACACAAGGAGACACCACAATGAAATCTATTAACATATCTAATAGCCACACACGTTTTCCCAATGGGAAGACGCTTCCGACAAATTTCCTTTACGGATTTCTGCCTGACCATAATCTGTACTATGTAGTTAACCCTGACCAAATTCATCCTGATACTTTACGTGTCGGTTTGGTCAGTGTTTCACGTGATTGTACTCACTGGAAGTCGTATACCGACGGTCAAGCATTCCATCTGGTGTCTGATCACCTGCATGGTATCTTGCGAAAATATCCACATTTTCTTACAGACACACAGTTTGCATCTCACGTCATTATTGACATGAGAGAAGTGCGCAAGATGTGTCCGCAGGAAAGACGTACGCCACAGCCTCAGTTTAGAGGTAGACCAGACCATGCAGAGAGTGCACTCACACAGCGCACAGACTTCAGAGAAGTAACCACAGAAGCTCATTGGGCATTCCGTGGAGCAGCTTCTGTACGTGCCAACGCCGCACGTTACGAGTAACCCATCAACACACGTTACCAGAAAAACGATAGGAACGTGCACACAGAGAGGAGATATCATCATGAGCGATATTTTATATATTTTAAAAGATACTACAGACCCTAATTTTTCCCGTGAATCTCGTTCATGGGTAGTCACAAGTACACACAAAACCATTAACCGGATATATGACACTGTGCTGATTTCCGGCAATATCTCCGTTAAACTAGGAGACTGTGTTTATGCAGAGCACAAAGAGGATGACTCTTTAATAATCATACCCTATAGCAAAACAGTATACTTGGGGTATAAGTATGTTTTTGCCAAAGTATCGGCATATGATGTGGTACGTGAAGTAGAGGTTGTCAGAATGCCTAAAGCTTATAATGTCAAACTGACAGTATGCGACTTTGCTACAGACTGCAATCAGGCGTTCCTGACAGTCGACATGCCTACAGGCTATTTAGGTATTGAACCACATATTTCTCATATCGAAAACGGACAATCTGTCATTCGCTTCACAGATACAGACGGTGATGAATGGATTCTCAAACCTACAGGTAAGGTCACGTTATGCCCGTTTATGAAATTATGACCGCCGTAACCGGCTACGGCTACACCTATAAACCGTATAAAGATCATTGGGTAATCTACACACCCGATGGTCTTTTTTATTGCTCTTGTGATTCGTACAGAGAGGTACAAGAAGAATTGGAGCAGATTGAGAAAGGAAAAAGAAACAATGATATATAACGATTATCCAGCAGTCCGTGTCACTGTATTAGATCAGAACGGTCAGGAAATGCCGGAGTACGGCATTCAATGTGAGTTCCTCACGCCTTGCCTGACACGATCACAGGCACGGGTACGTCGTGAAATGCAGTCTGAGTATCGGACGGAAAACTCCAAAATCATTCCTATGGATCGCAAGAAACGTCAACGCGAACGTGAGGAGAGAGTTGAGACTATATATTCTGTTTTGACTCTTGTATTTATAGGAATTTCGTTGTTCCTGCTTACGCTGTTAGGTTAAGGGGGAACTATCCATGAATATATATAGAAATGTAAGTGATTTGTTACGTTAAAGGGAGGCTGTCCTTGCGGACGATCGTAAAGTCACAGCTGAAGGCTGCGTCCTTTATGATGACTCAGCTTTAGTGCAGGCCATTTCTGTATCTGTCTATAGCTGGACAGGCGCTGAGTGGACTCTGATGGATAACTCTTTGTGCCTCACACGTGACGGTGCAGAAAAATTTATTAGATCCTATTGTCACAGAAAGAAAGGATGGTAATACATATATGTATTTGTTCGCAGCATTATATCAGGACATGGTTACTGGCAAGAACCGTGATACGGCTATTGAAATTAATGAACAGAATTTCTCAAATGAGAGAGAAGTCTATCTTGCCGCTATGAATTTAGGATATCGCGGTATCAAACAGAATGAGTTTCTCGCTTCTTTGGAATTCATTAGTTGTTAAGAAAAGGAGAAGTAGTATGAGTTATTCAAAGTGGTACCACCGCATGATTGAAGAAATCCGAAATGCGGATGACACGTGTGAAATTTCACACTTTTACCGCAGAGTCAATAGAGAGATGGCATCATGCGGTCTTATTACTGTAGAATTCCGAAATTTTTTAACTCGGCAGATCGCTTATGAAAGAGCTAAGAAGGGTGAATTCTACGGTTGCAGCTACTTGTCTGGAATCCAGGAAGAAGTAATGGATCGTATGAATCGTATGAATCAATATAATAGCAGAAATCACCAGAAACCATGGCGTGTTGATGTATTTAAAAACAATGAGCACAGCATTTTATATTTCGATTCTGAAGCCGATGCCGAAGCTTACGCCAAAAGGGAAACTAATGCCACAAGCGTGTATCTCTTAAAAAGAGGGACAAAAGGGAAATATTATGTAGAGAGGGAAATCAAGGAGGAAAAATAAAAATGAAAAACGTTGTAATGATTCTGTCAAAGGCAGAATATTTGAACAAAGTAACCGGCAAACCAGCACCAAAAGAAATCATCAATGGCTATTTTAAAGTAGTGGGATTTGACTGGAATTATAGTCAGGTCATTCTGGCTGATAATGCCAGCTACACATTATATAACGGAGTTCGGCTGATGCATTCATTCAGTGCCGATGAGTATGTTTTCATCGACGAGGATGGCGCACAGTGGGATTTTGCAAGGGAGGATTAGACCAATGATGCAGACATCAAAATATGTGAGAGTATCCATCGTAGATGGATCTTGTGATTACCGAGAGTTTTGTCAGGCTGTAGGATGCTGGTACGACAGTGAGAAAAATAAAAAAGTCTCCAGAGGATTCTATGGGGATATAAATACAGATGAAGACGAAGAAGATTACATCACAGAAATTAGTAAAAAGTTTCCGGATGTAATTCTGAAATTGGAAGTTGATAGGTACTTTTACGGGTTCTATCAAAACGGAGAAGAGTTGGATTTGAGAAAGACTCTAAACATGGAGCTTTGCTCTGGTAGGCATCCGATTGTTCAGGCTATAGATGGGGCAATCTATCCAGAAACCGTAAACAACGTAACTCAGCCTGACAAACTGGAAGAAATTGCAGAAAAGGCTCTTAAGGGAAAAACCTCTTACGGAGATTTGCAGGAAATCTCACGTATTAATCTGTACGTGACAGGGTTAACAGTATGTTTGATTGCTACCCTTAACGTTTGCCGTAAGGCAGACATTGAAGTAGTCCTTTGGCATTACGATAAGTATACGAAGAGTTACTTTAGGCAGGAGGTACTGTAATGACTACGTTAATATGCATAGGTCTAATGATATTTCTGTTCATAGAATGGTGAAAGGAGACAAGGGAAATGAAAGGATTATTAATTGGAGTAGCTACTTTATTAGTAGTTGGCGGCAGCGGAAACGTGCGTATGGCGAACGGCGTATATCACGCAGATACACAGTCGGTAACGGACTTCTACGGTGAGGAATGGGGCTATGACGCTGACTTGCCAGATGGTACAAAAGTGTGCATCGTCTTTGACGACAAGAGAACCGAGAACCTTTACGACGATGAAATTGTGGAGGTAAGAGCATGGTAAGGGAAGCTGCACCTAAAGTTACAACAAAAAATAGAGTCTTGTTATAGCGGCACTAATTATAGTTGCCGCTTTTTTGGAAAGGTAATGATGGAAGTAAAAATTTACCGTAATAAACGAAACCATAATAAATTTTTGGAAGTATGCGGAGATAATGTCCGTCAGTATTTAGAATGGACTTCTCCTTTCCAAAGGGCAATAGGGAAAAAGCCGGTAAGAAATTATACCGGCGATGGCGAATATCATCATTGGGATAAAGAGGCTCTCACCGAGCTTCTGACGGACTATGAATGGAGGAAAATTTATGAAGTTAAAGCGTAAGCGAGGCTATGACGGAACTATCCGTACCGTTTGCACAGACGATAATGAAAAAGCTATCGATATCATTGGACAACTTATTGACTTACTGGAAGCAGGCATTGTACAGCGGGCACCATCAGAAACAGAATTAAACATGTGGGTATTGTTTAATCTGAACGGACAGGTACTGGCAGAAAAGCCTACAAGGGAAGAGTGTTTTGAACTTGTCGGATGGAAGTGAGGAGGTAGACAATGAGCATTGTTTATAAAGAGAAAGTTATTAGCATCGCCAAAGGCGGCTACAACGAAAACTCTCATAAGTGGGGTATCAATCTTAGCAGCATATTGGATATCCTTATAAAGGAAGCAGCTAAATGTACTCACTATGCAAGTGACCTGTTTATTTCTTGGAAACAAGTAGAAGAATCTCTTTGTGCGGAAACGAAAACGTATCCAACTAAGAGATTCTTTTTTGGTTTTAGAGACATGGGAGTAGATCATCTTGCTTATATAAATTCTACATATGATCCTGACAATATCGCTGTCAATCCTGATTATAGATGTATTTATATGCTTAAGGGAGAATTGGATGATGAAAGCGAATTTCGCTTTACCCTATATGAAATAGAAGTGATTGGCTTTAAGGAGGAGGAAGCATGTTAATTGAAAAAGAGGGGGATAATTTTACCCTCAGATACGAAAAGTATTATGACGATGATAACGGAAAGGCAAGCGAACTGTGGAAGTTGGTTTGCCTCTTATGCAATTCATCAGAATTGGACTTCGACTTAATGGGTGAAGGATATCCCGATGTGTGCAATGTAGGTGTTATAGGTTATTGGCTGTACAACTACAACACCCAGAAAAAATATCTGGTATCTCCCAAGGACGCAGAAGATTTCTACAAAGGGAAGTGCATTAAATTAGAGGGTTGTAAACCGGATGATGATGAACTTTTACCTGGAGAAGACGGGTAGTGTGTATTGTTACATTCCTTTTATTTTCATTGGGATAGAAGGAATGATAGAGTACATACAGATACTCTAAAAAAAATAAAGTTCTCACTAAACTAGAAAGTGAATTTTTTGTCTTTAGACAAAAAGGAAGGAGTCATTATGATGACAACAACACTTAACGGAAATATCCTTACTGTAAACACTGGTATTTCTCAGGAACTGGCAAACAAAGCATTCTCTGCTATGAGAGCTTTCGATGAAGATGGTAACGAAGTTTGCCGCATCAATGTAGATAAGAGTGGTGGAAAAGGTCAGATTTGTCAGTTTGGCTTAACCTGCAACACCGTTGTAGATGGCAACCTGGCGGTACAGATTGTGCTGCCGATGGAATCGTCCCTTGATGACGTGAAGAAAATGTATGGCAAGGCACTTGTCGAGGTAAATAAGCACATTAATGGAATCAAGGCTGCGCTTAACGATGAGATTGCAGCGATTAACGGAATTTTCACACAGCAGCAGTAAAACAGCAGTAAATATTATACCGGCTACCCTTCCCTTTACTGAAAAAGGGAGGGGTAAAATTTTACCCTAAAATAAAAAAGAAAAAAGGAGAATGAATATGTTTAAATTAAAAATCAGCGCAGGAGAAAGAAGAACTGTGATCGCAGAAGAAACAGAAAAAATTATGGATGTTCTGTCAAAGGAACAGATCTCTATTCAGGGAGCAACCGTAGCTCTTACAGGGCGGGTACTGGACACATGTGAGTTATCCAGCAGCTTTTCAGATCTGGGAGTGCAGGACGGCGACGAAGCGATCTTGTCTGTCGTCGTCAAGGCAGACTCGGCACTTCGTTAGAAGAAATGTATTTTACTAGGATGACTTATAGTCATCCTAGTACAGAAAGGAGAGATAACCATGGGAGAAACAAAATTCCGGGTAGGAGACAAGGTTAAGTTTAAATCTTGGCAGGAAATGGAAGAAGAATTCGGACTGGACGATGATGGAGACATTGATATTCCGTTTGCTTTTACTTCAGAAATGGAGAATGTTCTTGATAAAGAAAGTACATATACAGTCTCTAAAATAAACGGAGACATTGTATGTCTGCAAGAGAATAGTGAATACTACTATTCAACAGATATGTTTCACCTTGTCCAGTTGGATGATAGAGTGACAACATTGTATAGGGACATTGATATTCTCTCCAAATATCAGCAGATGTCCCAAAATTCTGTGTCGGTATTTTTTGATGATTCGATGTTACAAAACATTTATAGCATCTTGTTAAAAATAATGTTAATTGATGAAGAGGATTTGAATGTATATGTTATTGACATTAACAAGTCGATAACGTTAAAAGAATTACGTTCAGCTATAGAACGTAATTCTTTCGCAAACAAAAAAGCAGTCTATTTCTTCTCATCAGAAGAGATTACAGAAGACATTACAGAATATCCGAATGCTCTTATCACAAAAGATGACAAGAATGATCCCAAGACTTTAGAGAAAGTTTTGAATTTTTTGGTTCCAGAATCTCCGTATAAAGATCTTTTGCTTAAGGCAGATTTTTCTGTTCTTACAGAAATTCTGGACGAAAAAGAAAGAACCTTGAAGGAGGAAAGGAGAAAGAGAAAAAATAAAGAGGCAATTGAAAAATTTTCAAAGGAGATTCAAGAAGCAGCTGTAGAAAAAGCCACAGCAGAACTGAATGCAGCTAAACTGGCTATAGACCGTTTGGAAGAACAATACCACATTGCCTTAAGCAATCTCCATGAAAAGGAAAAAGAGCTTTCGTGGACAACCTGTTCACAGGCTTCGGAAGAGGTTAAGGATTTTGTTTCCATCTTAAATAGAGATGAATCGCTGTACGAAATCGCAATTTCGTACCCATGCATTTTATTCCGCGTAATACAGCCTCTTCTTTTCGTAGATTCAGAGTCTTATGAGTTATACAGAAAGAAAGGAATTATCGAGCGGAAGTGCTATGATTCTGAAACTTCTTTGAGAATAGTTGATGCTATTTTCAGAAGAGAAATAACTTTGATTATAGATCAAAGCTTTTATTTCAATATTCGTGATTGGGAGTGTAGCAGGAGTAGCAATCTTAAAGATGGAGAATTTGGTATTCCAAATCCTCATATTAGAAAGTACAACTGTTGGGGCGATAACTACCCTAGAATCATAAAAGCCTTAAAAGCGCGTGATTATGTGTCTGCATATTCGCAAGCAAAGTCGGCTATTGCTGGGTTGAATGTAGATGACAGCGCAGTAATGAACGAATTCTACAGATATCTGTCACGCACAACACCTTTTAAGAAAGTTAAATGTATTAGAATTCCGGAGACGGGAGAACTTCTGACTATTAAAGAAGCAGAAGAATATCTTGAAGCAAAAGATAAGGAGGAAGGACAAAGTGAAGAAAATTAAATTAGACCAGGCAGATATAGATCAGCTGGTGGGACGATTCAGGAAGGACATGACTTCAAAGAAAGGAATCCCGGAAACAGTATCTTATAAGGTAAATGCTTCGGTAGGATTACCGGAAGAAGAAAAAGTCAAAGTAATTTTCGAAGACGAAGCGTACAAGAAAATGTACGCTTTAATTGATAAATGTGCTAACGAAATTGGCTGGTGGGGATTAGTTGAGCGGACAAGTGAAAAAGAGTTTCTCATTAAGGATATTATCGTCCCGCCTCAGACAGTTACGGGAGTGACGGTAACTACAGATGACAAAGCTTATCCTGAATGGGAAGAAGCGTTAGATGATGACACGTTTAATGCTATGAAGTTCTATGGACATTCCCACGTAAATATGAGTACATCACCATCTTCTGTAGATACAACTTTCTACAATAATCGGTTACAGAATGAAAGACGTTTCTTGATCTTAGGGATTTTTAATAAGAGAAGAGAACTTTGGATGAATATCTATGACGTAGAGAATAATATTCTCTACGAAGAAGATGATATCTCAGTTACATATTACGTAAGCGAAGCAGATTCATGGGCTGAGCAGCAGATCAAAGAAAAGGTAACGAAGCCTGTGTATACTCCACCAAAAACAAATTATTATGGCGGTAAGTATCCTTATGATGATTACGACGATACACCAGCATGGTACAAAAAGGGATGGTGGAATAAGAAATGAATACGAGCAAGGTATTAGAATATTTTGACGCAAGTGATAAGGTAAAAGCACCGATTCAGATTATTGGATGTGGAGCGATTGGATCTCATGTAGCTGAACAGCTTACTCGTTTAGGCTGTGACAATATTCACTTGTGGGACTTCGATACGGTGGAACCGAAAAATGTAACCAACCAGATGTTTTTGGATAGTAATATTGGCTCCTTTAAAGTGGATGCGGTAGAAGCGATGATGAAAGCTATTAACCCTCAGATCAATGTTACGAAGCATCCAAAGGGAATCATGCCTCCATACATTGTCAATGGACACATATTTCTTTGTGTGGACAATATTGATTTGCGTAGGGAAATTATAACTGCGAATGTAAACAATCCTTATGCAATAGGTTTTCATGATTTCCGGATGCGACTTACAGACGCTCAGTATTATTATGCTGCAAGGAACGATTCAGCTGCCGTAGACAACCTGTTGAAGTCGATGAACTTTTCGCATGATGAAGCAAAGGAAGCAACACGTATTTCAGCGTGTGGTGTTGAACTTTCCGTAATTTATACGGTTAAGAATATTGTCACTTACGGAATGTGTAATTTTGTACGCGGCTGTCTGGGATTGGAATGCAAAAACGTGATCTTAACAGACATGAATCTTATGGAAGTACAGGCGTTCACATTGAAAAAGGCGGTGTAAATATGGATGAAAAAATAGAATTGCTTTTTGATAAATTGTTATGGCAAAAAGCAATTCAACATTGTATTGATAAAGGCGTTAACCCTATGAAAATGATACGCTTCACCGAGCCGGAATTCAGAGGGCAGCTTTTTGATATCATCATGTCAGGGAACTATAAAGTTGCACCTCCAAGAATAGCACTTATCCCAAAAGAAAAAGGTGAATTCCGTAAGGTCTATGTAAATACTGTTCAGGATCGGTTAGTCCTGACCATGATTAATGAGGTCTATTGTAAGCTTTACGGAGACATGATCCATCCGAAGTGTGTGAGTTACCAGAAGGGAATCGGAGTTCGAAGTATCGTACAGCAGATTTCCCGTGAACTCGTTCGCGGAATCAAGGGCTACAAAATTGACATTTCCAAGTATTTTGATAGCGTCTCAAGGGACGCTATGAACGCAGCGCTACAGAGTGTTTCTACAGGTAGTCCCATAGATAAAATTCTGTGGGACTATTATAATGATGATATTGTCATTGATGAAAATTGGCAAAAGGTAGAGAAGTACAAGTCTCTGTGTCAGGGATGTGCTCCATCTGCCTTTTTTGCTAATATCATGCTGCGTGATATTGATGCAGCATTAAGTGATATGTGCTCTGTATACTATCGATACAGTGACGATATCTTGATTTTGGGGGATCGTGCTGACGAAGCTCTTAACATGTTAACCGAAATGTTGTCTCAAAAAGGCCTGAAGGTAAATCCGAAAAAGGTACAGCCTGTTAGCTCCGATAACGGATTTATGTTCTTAGGGTGCCGGATTAAGGGAAAAGATATTTCCATCGGAGAAAAGAGTGTAAAAGAATTCACAAAGAAAATGAAAGAACTTTGTGCGACGAAAGCGACAGGTGAAGCAGCTTTACGGAAACGGATCAGAAAAATTAACCGATATTTGTACCTGGATTATATGAATAATCCAACGGTATTTGGTTGGGCGGAATATTTCTTTTCTATAATCAATAAAGAAGAGGATATCGTGGAGCTGGATACATGGGTAAAAGATCTATTGCGCAGTAGTGTAACTGGTAAAGATAAAATCGGAGGGCTTGGAGTAGACCTTAATAGAGGAGTTTTGCGCGGAAGGGGGCGAAATGTAAATGCGAATAAAGGAAACACAAAAGGCGTTTTGGAAAAGTATGGATATGTTAGTATGCATCATCTGTATAAAGTTTATCGGACGGATCATGATGCATACAGGATGGAGGTAAATCGGTTAATGTCGGCATAGGCATACTTTAGTATATTGCTAAATTTAAAGATTTCATTCAGGATCTGATAGGAGGAATTTGCTTTGCACACTTCCTCCATTCAGATCCTGAAGAATCTTATCTAAACGTTTAAAGAAATATGCCGTAGCAAGACACTAAAGTAGATCCCTGTATGTGGGAATGCATCAGAAGTAGATAAATTCATGAATACGAAGCTTCGTGCAACAGGGACCGTTGCTAAAGCAACGGTTCCTTCGCAAGAAGCTCATATTAATCTAAATATTTAAAGCTACATACTATATCTAAAACTGATACATGAAAAAAGGAAATGTTTCCTCATAAAGAATAGACGGATAAATTTAGCATTACCCAGATAAGCCAGGCCACAGGCCGGCAAACATCTGGGTAATCATCTAAACATTTAAAGACAAACATCATATCCGGATGTTCTTTATATAAATCACGGTACTGTGAGCACATAAGAGA
>ERZ1026964.338-NODE-338-length-14143-cov-4.744534_pt1 | contig 14143 bp, 14 predicted proteins | sample MGYA00519565_ERZ1026964 | MGnify/ENA primary metagenome ERZ1026964 (study PRJEB26926, sample SAMN06164476) | human gut metagenome | biome: ENVO:00009003; feature: ENVO:2100002; material: ENVO:00002003 | host: Homo sapiens | place: USA | collected 2012 ...
ATAAAGAAGGCTCTTGAACAGTGTCCAAGCACGATCCCCATCACCGAGGCGAGCCCAGAAATTTACCTTCCAGGCACGACTCCAACCGGTTCCTCCATCACCCCGACGGTTTAGCGTCTCACGACAGGCATTGGCAAGTTCAGGAGTAGCATCAGGCGAAATCAGATTACCCGGATGCAAACCATACAGATGGGAGACATGGCGGTGGTGTACATCTTGCTCTTTATAATCTTCCAACCATTCTTGCAGATATCCTCCTTTACTGATCTGCATAGGTGGGAACTTATCTAATGCCTCCCGCAACTTCGCGGCATAGTCAGCATCACATTCCAGTATGGAAGTTGCTTCAATTACATTGGTATATAGCTCAGTCAGTAATTGAACATCCATCGTAGGCCCCATGCATACACTGACGGGAGTCGGATCATTGCCGACAAAAAAAGCATTTTCAGGAGAAGAGGTAGGGGCTGTTACAAGCCAACCATGTTTAGGTTCCCGCACCATTGTAGAGTAAAAGAACTCAGAAGCACCTTTCAGCACAGGATAAATTCGTTTCAGAAACTCAATATCCTGAGTATATTGATAATGCTCCCAAAGATGAGCACAAAGCCAGGCACCACCGGTATTGGTAGCCCCCCAGGAGGGATGTTCACCGGGAGCGGTATAGTTCCAGATATTCGTCATCATGTGAAGCACCCAACCTTGAGCATGAGTACCGTAAAAAGTACGGGCAGTCTCTTCTCCCGAGGGGATAAGACGTTCTACAAGCGCAGTCAAAGGCTGGTAAAGTTCCGAAAGGCCGGCTTGTTCAAGCGGCCAGTGATTCATCTGGATATTAATATTGGTATGATAATCGCCATTCCAAGGCGTTTCTACTCCATTTGCCCACAATCCTTGCAGATTAGGAGGCAAGCTACCCGGACGGGTGCTGCTGATAAATAGATAACGACCATAATTGTAATAGAGAGCAGCCAAAGCTGGAGACTCACGCTCCGTGAAACGAGTAATGCGCTCGTTAGTGGGTAATACATCATCTTCCGTAAACGGAAGAGTTAGAGATACACGATCATAAAAGGTACGATGGGAGGCTATGTGGGACTCTTTAATTTGCACATGTTGAGTAGCGGCATTCAGCAAACTATCACAAACTTCTTTATAACGGTTTCCTGAAAAATCAGTACCGGAAGCAGCATAAGAAGTAGTGGCAGAAAGCACCAGCCATGCTTCCCTCCCCTGAGTCAGGGTGATACCACGCTCGGCAGAAATATTCTGTTTACCACCTTTAGATATTAATCGCATGGCAACACGATACTTCATACCTTCCCGTCCGGGCTTTCCACTGTCTAAAGTACCTTCCAACAACAAAGTTCCTTCTTCCTTCCCAATGCCCGGAAGCACAGAGACCACACCTTGTTTGGGACGGGAAAGTTGAGCGGAGAAGGACAGGGCACGGCGACGACTGGCAGTCAGGTGTATGATCATAACGTCCTTATCGCGTGAAGTGAAATATTCACGTTGATAGTCAATACCTTCTTTCGTGAATGAGGTATAAGCAACTGCATCACGCAGATCGAGCCAACGGCGGTAATCAGTAACCGGAGCTGCATCATTTTCTGAAATAGTTTTTCTTCTATGCGGAAAACTGAAGTCGATATTGAGGTCGGCCAGCATCTGATAGTTACCATAAGTTCCACCGGATTCAGGCTTCTTAGGCACAAAACTGCTATACATCAGTTCTTGAGCTTCTTTATTCTTTCCTTCAAATAAAAGTTGCTGAATAGCCGGGAGACTTCGGGAAGCGTCCGGATTACCATAATCAGCTTCCATACCACTCCACAGGGAGATTTCATTCAGCACAATATGCTCACGATCAACGCCACCGTCAGGCATCATACCGAGACGACCGTTACCCAAAGGAAGTGTTTCTTCCCAAATGGTAGCAGGAGCGGTATAGTAAAGTTGGTGATTATAAACATCCGCTGGTATTGCCGGAATAGTTCCCATAACAGAATTACAGGTGACAAGTAGTAGAAAAAAAGCAAAAAGAGTTTTCATAATAGTATTAGCAATGATTTTGTACATCAATACAAAAATAATACAAAAATTAAATAAAGCTACTCCATTTAGAAGTGTTTTTAAAGTAAAAGCGGGAAGTATTGATTAAACTTCCCGCCTCTACATAAAAAGACTTCAACCTTTTTCCAATCCTTTTATCCCAAAGGATTCTCATCCAGTCCACCCTCTCCGGAGCCACTACCGCCTTGGTCAGGTTTAACAACTGTGTTTCCAACCACAGTACCCTTTCCTAATGTCAACCTCTCAACAGTAGCCTTACCCAGCATACTTTTAAAATAGCTTCCCGGGCAAAAGATGATTTTTCGACGATACACCGTATTAGCGTCCACATCTTCCACTCCCGCCTGGCTTTTTGCATTCAGCCCGGGACGGAAACATCCAAAGTCTCCCAATTGTACGGAATAACCTTTATCCAAATCCATATTCAAGGTATCAATCAGCCCATCAATAACCATCTTCACCACACCACGTGGCGCCATGCTTACTTTCTGCACTTCTTCGCAAAGTGTCTTAAATTCCACCATACCCAGCACCTTTGACTGTGCCACGAATTTCTCAGTTTTACTTTTGTCAAAGCCAAATACTACTTTCTTTACTTCATACTTAATTGCCATAATCTTTTTGTTTTAATGATTAGAATACTATTACTATATTTATCTTATCTCAGTTGGAAACAAGAAGTTCTTCACCATGAGGCCTCAACAGTCAGACTTCTGTTTTCTCAGATTCGATGTTGCAAAGTTAGGGTGAGAAGTATGAGAAAGCAAGAAAATGGCATCTACAGGCTACTATATCAAAACACTGATAAACAGATGTTTAAAAATACGCATTCTCTACAAGTAGAAAAATATAGAGAAATCAAAAGAAAACAGGAAAAAAGAAGATTTAGCGATGGTCTCTACAAGTCAACAAGGTAAAGTGCTGATAATGAAAGAAGGTATTTTAAAGTACCTCTACAGGCAGAGAACATTTTGCAGAAAAACGATGCAATCCGACACTCTCGCACTAATGCAAACTCTTGCCTCCCCAAAAAATGAAACGGGTTCTAATGATACTCCCTAATTCTTATCTATTAAGTAGATATAGCGATTAGGAATTATCATTAGACCCCATTTCGTTCTGTCTATTGCTCACAGCTATAATTTTCGAATTTTGAGTCCTGAAAGGATAGGCTTGCCTTGCAACGGAGTGAAACGTATATCAATACATCCGTCAGCGTTATACACGATATAGCGACGGTGACATGCGTTGAGATAGCGGTTATTGTCAGCCGGAGAATAATACAGAAAAAGACATCAAACAGATATTTACCAAATTCTATAATAGTAAAAGTCATCCGAGATGCCAGTCGAATGGGATTGGCCTGTCACTGACCAAAGAATTGGAAACTCTGCATCACGGAAACATCAAGGTAAGCAGCGAACTGGGTAAAGGATCACTGTTTACAGTAGAAAAACCAATTGACAGAGAGGTATATAGTGAACAGGAAATAGTAGAGTCCTCTCCCTTGCCTGTTCAAGACAGAGAAACAGACATATCGGCACAGGAAGAGAAACCATGTATCTTGTTCATTGACGACAACAAGGACTTACAGGAACTCATTTACCGTATCTTCAGCAAAAGAGACCAAACCCTCACCGCCGAAAGTGCCCTGCAAGGGCTTGAATTGCTTAAAAGCAATCCGGTAGACAAGTGTGCGTTTTGAACTCAATGGAGACAGTATGCATCAAAAAAGACGTTCAAACAGTAACGTGAAAAAAAAAATCTATAATTTTGCAACGTCATTAGGATAAAGAGACAGAAAAGTGAACGGATATCACCGTTTTGGATGTAAAGATCATTGCAATCCACACCCTCGTATAAAGAGGATGTTAATAATATAAGTTGGTCTTTCTGATATCCTTGTTTTAATCCACACTCCTGCACAAGGAGTGACCCGGATGCTATGGCTACTTCCAATTCTTTTTTGTTTCAATCCACACTCCTGCACAAGGAGTGACGTAGAGTGTACGGGCATAGTCCTTTTTCTGTTTTGTTTCAATCCACACTCCTGCACAAGGAGTGACAGTTTGCAAAGGAACCTGCACCATCTCTTCACCGGTTTCAATCCACACTCCTGTACAAGGAGTGACTATGTTGTTATGACTAAAGATGGAAGGTTCTTCCGTTTCAATCCACACTCCTGTACAAGGAGTGACAATGGAACAGCGAATATAACGACTGCAAACTGGGGTTTCAATCCACACTCCTGTACAAGGAGTGACATAGATACCTGCCTATACGTCTTACTTACTTTGGTTTCAATCCACACTCCTGTACAAGGAGTGACATCTTTGCAAGTTGTTTGCTTCACTTTTCAAAAGTTTCAATCCACACTCCTGTACAAGGAGTGACCCTCGATTGGTATATTGATAATACGCCATCTGACGTTTCAATCCACACTCCTGTACAAGGAGTGACTCTTTCACTTTAAAGCATTGATATTCTTATATGCTTAAAGAGATTTTTGCGAATATAGAAAAGTCATTTTTATAAAGGACACATTTTTAAGTAAAAAAAGACTTAGGTACTGATTATTAGCACTTGCGAAAGATACACAAAATATGCAATGCTTCACATTCGCAATAGACTAAATTATTAGTTCAGAATTTACATCAATAGCAGTTTCACGCCCTAAACACTCAATTCTATTGTTCCAATACTTACCCAAGAAATAAAAACGAATACTATCCAAATCACAATCTATTATTTTTATGATTTTCGATTTAAAAATCAAAAATTGCGCTTCAGACAATACACATTCAAAGACTGAATTTTGGACACGATGTCCATAATTCAAGCATTCTTTAGCCACTTTACGCAATCGTTTAGCTCCCGTTTCTGATTGAGTATCTACATCATAAGTCACTAATATAAACATTTTTATGAAATTAAAAATACAGGATAATTATCTAAATCACCCCGCATATAGCGGGCTAATAACACAGCTTGAACATAAGGCAACAGGCCAACAGGTATTTTCTCACCCAAATAAGGATGAATAATAAATTCCTTTTTACGATTCTGCCACGCTGAAAGAAATATTCTTTTTCCAGAGTCAGTCATAACAATACCCTCGTCTCCTTGCATGGAAAAGTCTTTAATGCATATTTGTTTCCTATTAATCAAAGAAAGCACTAACCTATCCCCTAAATATGCACGCATTTCTTCCATCAAATCTAAAGCTAAAGAAGTACGGCCCGGACGCAATGAATGCAAAAAACCAACATAAGGATCAAGTCCTACCGTTTCTAACGCTGCTGCAACATCATTTGCTATTAATGTGTAGGCAAAAGAAAGCATAGCATTAACAGCATCTTTCGGAGGTCTACGATTCCGTCCTTTAAAGACAAAATCAACTTTCTGATTTAGTATTAAATGTGGTAATACTTCAAAATAAACATTAGCAGCATCACCTTCTATCCCACGCAATTGGTCCAAATCTTTTGCTCTTAACAACTCATTTTTTCTAATTAACAATAAAGAAGCAGCATCTTCGACTTCAGCATTCACGCCATAATCACGTATAAAACGTCTCAAAATATTTCTGTAGTTTTGAATTTTACCACCTATAAACAATCGGCTAAGATGCATTGTATATGCCTGATCATCTGACAAAAGGCATTGCTTTTTTCTGAGTAATACATTTCCTTTTATCGGTCCTTGCACTCTACTGATAAATCTTCCGGAAGGAGATAGAAATGTCAGTGATACACCATTATCTGCACAAAGCTTCATCAACCCAGGGCTTGCCCCCATATATCCAAACGTCACAATACCTTCTATATTCAAAATAGGAATACGAAAAATTTCCTCTTGTTTCACTGACACAACAACATTCAATCCATCCTTACTCAAATAAGACTCTGGAGTAGTAATATATAGAGTATTAAGTAATTTCCTCATAAAAATTGTGTTTTAAATAATCAGATGCCGATAATCTCTTGTTAAGTTGAGGTAAACAAATATCAAATAACGAACAGCTTTTACAATGAGGCCTCATTATAGCTTTAGGTATATCACCCTTTAGATAAATGCAATGCATTTCGTCCGCTAATCTGTATGTCAATTCTCGCAATTTATCGCTTATCGCAATCACCTCACGATGTCGGGTTTCACCATAATAAAGAGCTGCTGTAAAAATATGAATACCATACATTTCTTCCAAACAGATAACCTGAGCCGCCAATTGCACTTCATCTCTTTCATCCGGTTTACTATGACCACGTTTATACTCAATAGGATAAGGAAGCCAATATCCAGGATAAGAAGGATGAGAAATGGCATTAGACACATCCTCTGTCGATTTAAGTTCTACTGCATCAGTTATACCATATAAACCTAATTTCTTGGAAGCAACAGAAACTGAGCGCAAAGTAATTGTCTCACCATTTTTTTGTCGATAAAAGGGGTTGTCAACATTATTATGCAAAAGGTCGCCTTCGACCGTCAATTTATTCTCCTGCCACTGTTGATCTATATGTATTAATGCCCATTGCCGAGGACAAAACATATAATGTTGTATCCCCGACAACATGAGCATATCATCTTCTGAATAATCCATTTTAAAGAATTTCTTCTATTGTGACACCTGTAGGAAGACTATTCTTATCAATGACTATTTTGTAATCAGCAAATGAGCGGGCTACAATTTCCGGATCCTTTTCCACTTTGACAAGATCAAACAATTTATTAGCCGGAGCATTACCTAATTCAGAATCATGTCGGAAAATAATTAGTTTCTGTGCACTCATTAGTCCACGAGCAGCAGAACGATCATTATCAAACATATTTTTCAGTGCTTCCCAAAAGATTGATAAATCATCCGTATTAAAACCTGTTTGTCTGGCAAGATTAGCAGAAATGAAGCCATGGCAAACATACAAACCATAGGGAACAGTAGATTTACGTCCCATAGTACGATTATCACCACTTTGCTTTTTGGATTCAGCATCCGTAGCCACTGCCATACGAGTAATAGAATGCTCCGTACTCGTTATAGGATCGACAGAACGCGCAAATGTAAATTGAATAGGTCCACGAACCTGCCCGGCATTCTTCCCTGTCGACATCACTGCACCAAATGTACGCACGTCATAGTATTTTTGGCACATCACACAACGTGCAGCTTCTTTCTTATCTCCCTCATCCTTCTTTTCTTTAACAGTCGGGGTGTCATAAGAAGCATCAATAAGGTTATTTAGAACAGCCTTTTCTTTCACAAAAATATCAAAACCTTCAGCACATCCTTTTGCCGCCTGCACGTAATTACGCACTTTACGTTTCAAGCAAACATCCGTCACCAATCCCATACCTGTTTCTGCATCAATACGCGGCAAATTACCAGCATCAGGATCTCCATTAGGGTTACCATCTTTTACATCAAAAAAATACATAAAATCAATACGATTTTTTAATAATTGCTCTTCCATAATTGCTTTTTTATTATTCAACATTGTTTTCTGATTCATTTGTCACATCATCTTTCTTCGTAAAGAAGTATTGCCGCTGATGATAATAGCCTACAAAGAAACGACCTTGATCCGGCAATGAAAGATGGCATGGAAAACCTTCCGCCATAATCTTATCTACGATTTCGGATTTGATTTGCTCAAACCAGATTTGTACTCCCTTGTCCAATTTTTCCGCATGATGTACAGAAAGATTCAAAATTGTAGGAAATACGGCTACAGGAGTAGCTGACGCCGCATTCATGTAACGAGAACGAATAGTACTAATGCCGTTAGCCCGCTCTTGAATACGCTCAAGAACAGCAAACAATCGGCCACAAAGATAGCCTTGATTGGAATTTTCTTTATCAATCATAAATTCTATTTTTTTATTAATATCATTGGATAATCTATTCAAATAAGCCTTAAGAATTGCCGCACGCCCTATAGTCACACTTTGATTCTCATTCTGTTCTGCACGGATACGGTTGATACAAGCATTAAATAACGTGTATGGATAAGGAATTCCCTGCAACATACTTTTCATCACTGTTTCAGGAAGATTAGGCTGGACATCTGTAACTTTTCCGCGAAGTGCTACAGCCCCCATCATAGGTCGTAGTCCAAAGAAAGATCTTCCATCTTTACGAGTATCCAGAATATCCATATCTTCAAAATGCCGTAAAATATTTTCCGCAAAACTTTTAAGTGTACATTCATTCCAATACACAACAGCTATGCGAGCCGCATTGGGAGCCAATCCTAATATGTAAAATTTATCATCAGGATTAGTTTTCAAATGTCCTGAGTAGATAGCATTAAAGACTTTACGAACCTCTTCTATTCTGGCATTTGGATCATCTTTTACATCTTCTACAAAACCAAACATACTAAATACACTTTGTTCAACTTCTTTAGCAACTCTATTATCAGATGAAGCCCAAAAGACGAATGTGCGTGAACCTATATTAAACTTATTTCGGGAATCTTTATCCAATAGTTTCTTCAAGGCCGTTATATAGCAAAACTCTGCATCGGCAGAAATAGGAGCATTGCCACCCTTATTTTTACCATAAGAGTCATAACCGGAATTTACCTGAAAAGCGACTAACTTTCCTGTTGCCTGCCCTCCTGGAATAGATGTAGCACTGGTTGTCTCAACAATTTCACCCCAATTACCTGTTATCAAGCAAAGACCTTTATTACAACATGCCTTTTCTTCTTTAGGAAATAAAGACCTCTTTTCTGCAATAATTTCAATGTCTCCTTCCACTATAAAAGATATATTTTTCGTCAAATTCTTACTGAAATCTTGCCATTTAATGTCTTGTTGCAATTCTTCCAATATCAGATCTTTATTATATTTCTCATAAAATAGATGCAAAGCACGAAGTTCTATACTCTCAGAATGCTCTTCATACAATTTCTCTATCTGTGCTACAAAAACCGAATTACATTTCAAATTTTTGCTTTGCTCCTTTTTCACATCCCTTTCCCATTTTGCCCTTTCCTCTGTATTTAATACCGCATCAGTATCAAGTAAATCTGCATCAGATATACCGAGCACGTACGCACAATTATCCCAAAGAATATTTGCAACAGGTGCACTTGAGCGTCCAATACTTTTAGCTACAAGAAATTTACTGCAATTCTTTTTGTCTATTCTTCGATCTTCCAAACGAATAAAATTCCCATTTCTATCTATGACAATAAGAAAAGCTATTTCTTTAATCTCCATGCCTGCAGGAGCTAAATCATCACTCCGATGATAATAATCATATAGTGCTTTCAGTATCATCTTAATATCTCCTCACTATTATAAGCTGGCACCATAATCATACCCTGCACCATTTTTGCCCGGTAAAACATTGGCTGCACATTATTAATATCTGAAAAGTCCATATCATATAACATAATGCCAAAATCCCGATCTTCTTCTATTGCAGGGCGTAAGTCTCCAACACTTGGGTCAACAAACTGAAAGGACGCAGCAAATTCTCGCGTTCCTAAATATGGCTGATTAAAACACTGTCCTTTTGCAGCACGACGCTCAAACATTGCATTATACTTTCCGGGATTTTCATCAAAACCGGGCTCATGTTTCAGATTCTTTCTGTCACGCACAGGAATAAAAATTAACTTAGCATAAATGCGATAACACACATCTTTGAGCAACAAAGCATTCTTTTGCTGACGCTTTTCTTCTATATAGATACTCTTTATGTTCTTTCCCGCTACAGCTCCCACTTCATTTCTCCTGACAGAAGTCCATTTTATAGGATTGAGAATCTCAATTTTAGTTACCTCCCAGCGAATCGCATCTTTCCAAAAAATAGATTCAAAAATAGCACGAGCCGCCGATGGAGTAATCACGTCATAGCTGACACGCTCTACTTTAAGTTCCGGACGAGTGAAACAAGCCATATCTCCCCATACTTCCAAGCAATACTCTTTATCAAAATATTCCATATATCTTTATTTGATTAATATTTCATCTAACCAATGATTTTCCAGCATTAGTCCTACTTTTTCACTATATTGATTTCGATCCGAGATTACAAAAACCTCTTCAATGATTTCTTCTGCAAATCCTCCATGCAACAGTATCTTGAAGTCTCTATCATGCACATGAACCATATATTGTCCTAACCGTTTCATAAGCGAGTAATTCGGGCCTTTTTGTTTTAACTCTTCCACAAGTGACAAACTATCATCATAATTGACTATAATACTTTTCCCTTCATTCTCTATTAAATGAAAATTCGATGCAGCTGTTTTAAAACAAAGCTCACGAGGTTTATATAACAGAATTCCAATATCAGCCTTATCAAAATTCTGCGTCCTGCTATATAACTGTACAAAAAAATTCCGCATCGTCTCCGGAGCAAACCAATCTGCATTGGGTTGTGTTCGTAGCAATGTAGTCTGCGCATCTACAGAATTGCTGATATACCCCGATGGTAATGATCTATGCAGCTTAAATACATAAGTAGCCCCCATCGCCATCTTTCCTTCGCGGTTACAGCGCCCGGCAGCCTGCAAAATAGAATCAAGTCCGGCTTCTTGTCGAAAAACTACTGGGAAGTCAATATCGACTCCGGCTTCAATCAATTGAGTAGCAATAACCCGTATAACTTTCTTATTTCCATCTTTGAGAAGCTTTTTTATCAATGCAATTGTTTCTGATAAGTGTTTAGGACACATCATACGAGACAAATGTAATGTTATTCCTTCATCAGGTAAGCGGCTGTATATCTCTTGCGCATCTTTGCGGGTATTCACAATACATAAAACTCTGTCATGTTGAGACAGGCGCTGAGCAATAGCATCATAATCACTTCTTTCCTCATCAAAGTGCAAGTTTGTCCGACGAAGTTTATCATGCAAACAAAGCGATGCAGGTATAATCTCACATATCTCTTTTATTCCATTAAGCATAGCAAGTCCACTCCCCTTACAGTCCCCTTTCAAAGCCGGAAGACTGGCTGTTGTAAACAATACACTCGTACCAAAGCAACGCTGAAATGTCTTCAATCCATCTACGATAGGTTGCAAATATTCCAAAGGCAACGTCTGCACCTCGTCTAATATCAATACACTGTTACAAAGATTATGTAATTTACGACAAGCTGACGGTTTATTTGAAAACATTGACTCAAATAATTGTACATTGGTGGTAACAATAATAGGATAATCCCAATTTTCAGTTGCCAACTTCATTTTCAATTTCAGATCGGGATCTGTAGTATCATCAAAATTAGTATTTGAATGATGTTCCAGAACATTTTCTTCTCCAAAGATATTTCGTAGCACCTCAGCTGTCTGAACAATGATACTGGTATAAGGTATTGCAATAATTATTCGTTTCTTATTAAATTCCTTGGCATGATTTATCGCCCAAACCAATGAAGATATGGTTTTTCCACCTCCTGTTGGCACCGTTAAACTATAAAAACCGGGAGTTTCTTTGGACTTTTCCAGACATTTCTTCTGGATGATATTGCGAATACGATTAACCGGAGAGTCAACCGACTTTACTGACAATGCGGCTAAATATGATTCCAGCTTAACGGACAATTGTTGCAAATTATCTTTTTGACCACGCAAAATGGCACTCCTTTCATCCATAAATCTTTCCGTATCAAGAAAGTCTGCGTCCACCAAACATGAATAAAGTAATCGTATAAAATGATGAAAATCAAATGCATTCAGTGAACTTAAGCGCGAAGGAACTGTCAATTTTACATTTTGCCATTCACTATTTATTTCCAAAGGAAGCGGACGTTGCATTTGGGCTTCAAAGTCGCCATAATCATATAGCCCGGCGTGATGTCCCATGATAGGGTTACTTAAAAAAACAGATAAGCTTCCATAATACTTCTTTGCCAACAAAGCACCAACATAAGCATGTGTTTTATCCTTCCAAATTGGTGTATTTAGGTCATATTCAGATTTTTTCCTAATATAGTTTTGAAAATCTTTCTTTTCTTTACCCTTGTCATGAAGTAAGCCTATGACTTTTCCCCAATCAGCACAATCAAATTCCCCAGCAAATTGTTCCGCTAAATTAGCAACGCCATGATTGTGTTCTTCATTACTCTGAATAGCCCATTCGGCAGTCGGTATGGATTTAATTTTCTTGATATGAGAAATAATAGTATAATCCATTGTTCTTTAGATTATTTATGCCACCTCCGAAAGTTCGCTTCATAAGTAAGTTATACTTCAAAGGAAGCATCTCTAGATGGGTGTGTTTTTATAATATTTCGATATTGTCGATTAACAAATATAGGAATTAACAAGCAGCAAAATCAATTCACATTGATTTATTAACAATATTTACACGTTAAAACATTTCAAGTATAAGCTATATAAGTTCCCCATTTTATTCTATATTGTGTTTGATTTGAATTTTTACTACTTATTCCTCAGATACACCACATTTCTCCCCGCCCCATGTTTCATCAGCAATCCGTCTTCAATAAACAAGTTCAGGTCAGTAACCGCCTGCTTCACACTGCGCCCCGTCAGGCGGGCATACTGTGCACGGTTAATGCAAGGATACTGTTGCAAATACTCTTCGAGCAAACGGAAACGCTGTTCCACAGAAAGAAGTGGTACGGAAGATTCGGATTTGGACGCTGACTGTGGATGTCGCTCCAACTGCATCTTTTTATCCAGTTCCTTATAAAACTCCTTACTTACACGGAAATTCAAGCCTCGGAGCCTCACCGAAGCTGCACGAAGTTCTTTTTTCTCCATTACTTCACGCTGGCAACTCAGTGAAGGCGTAAAATATCCGAGTTCACCCAACTCCACTGTCCAGCCATCAGCCAGGCAATCGCGCAACTCATCCATGAAAGCGGCCATAGCACCCTCCAACAAACTGCGACTAATACCGGTAAAGAGGTGAACACGGTTTAGAAATTCTTTCTGCTCAATAGTCCCCTTGGGGATGAAACGAGCGTAAAGAGGTTGTTGTTTACCTGTCTTGTTGACATCAGGTTTCTCGAAAAGGTCATAATATGCACTCATCTGTATGTTTTATGTTATCACGCTGCCACTTTTATCCCTTTTTCCTATGACAGCTAAGGAAAATCGTGCCAAGCATCTATTCTTTCCACCGCGGAGAAAGTTTCTTTCCACCGTGGGAGAAGTTTCTTTCCATCGCGGTGGAAAGAAAAAACCTCCGCGGTGGAAAGAATAAGTATTGGCATGCAAATGTACTAAACTTGCGCAGTGAAAACAATAGGAATGCCTAAGAAAAAGATTATTAAATAGCAGAGCCCCTCCACTTGGCAGGAACATCGAAATACCTCTTTCGGTAAATGCAAAATTTATTCCCGGGGAGTTTTAGAAAAGATACGGGAAATAAGTTTCAAATCAAACTTGGACCTGCGATCATAAAAGAAAATGCCATTCTGCTCCTGCTCTACATCGGTCAATTGTGTATAACAATATCCCCAAACATATTCCTTTAAACTTAGTATAGCATCTATCTGCGATTCAAGACGTTGCAGGAATTCTTCTTGAGTTGCAGGAGGTGTACTGTAGCCCCAGGAATTATCTGTATTACTTTTATCTTTCGCCTCTACCCATTTTATACCACCTACTTCATCTATCAAATAGGGCATATCGCCTTCATATTTCGGAAAAGGATAGGGACTATCTACACCAAGCCCATTAAATCCCACATTGGCGGATGGTACTCCTTGCGGATTATTAGGTGTCTGAAAGAAAACTCCATCTTTATATAATGCATCCTTCAAAGCAGTCGGATCTTGCTCATAGCTATGTACCGTCCATATATCTGTTTTTATATGGCATCCCCCGCTGGCATCATTCACCGGACGAGTGGGATCCAATGACTTAGTCAAATCATACAAATCTGCTGTGAAACGTGGATATTGTACGTGATCGGGCCACCACTCTTCATTCATCGGCGTCCAAATCAATAAAGACGGGTGGTTCCGGTCGCGCAAAACAAGTTCCGACCATTCTTGCAGAAAGTTGCGTGCAACCTCAATGCTGTTTGCATCCATTCCCCAGCTTGGTGCTTCCCCCCAAGTGATATATCC
>ERZ1026964.352-NODE-352-length-13826-cov-4.636700_pt1 | contig 13826 bp, 16 predicted proteins | sample MGYA00519565_ERZ1026964 | MGnify/ENA primary metagenome ERZ1026964 (study PRJEB26926, sample SAMN06164476) | human gut metagenome | biome: ENVO:00009003; feature: ENVO:2100002; material: ENVO:00002003 | host: Homo sapiens | place: USA | collected 2012 ...
GAGATGTGTATAAGAGACAGGTCAATTAGAGCCATTACATAGCTTTATAAATTATAAAAATTAAATAGACTATAATATGATAAATTACACTATTCCAAAGGACATTGAAAAGGATGCTAAGGTATATATGCAGAATGTACTGGAACAGCTGGATAGTACTGGTATGTTAGAGAATGTGGATAGTGCAGCTTTAACAATGCTGGCTAGAAACTACAGTATGTTCATTAAGGCATCTAAACAGTTAGAAGATGAAGGTTTGACTGTTACCAGTGATAGGGGTAACATTGCACCGCACCCAGCTATTAAGATTGCTAAAGATGCTCAAACACAAGCTATGAAAGTTATGCTGGAGTTCGGACTAACAGCTAAGGCTAGAACTAAATTGCCTAAAATAGAACAAGACGGGTATAACCCATTTGAACAGTTTATAAAGGAAGGAAAGGAAACTAGGTAATGAATACCAAACTTTACTATGAATATTGTAGTAGGGTTCTTAATGGTGAAATAATAGCTGGTGAGACTATTAAGCTGGCTTGTAAGAGATTCCAGAATGACCTTAAAAGGGATGATTTGGAATTTAAAGAGGATAAGGTAGATAGAGCCATTAAGTTTATAGGGACTTTAAAGCATTATACAGGTAAACATTCTGGTAAACCATTCACCTTAGAAGGATGGCAGCAGTTTATAATAGCTAATATAGTTGGATTCTACTGGAAGGGAACTACTACCAGAAGATATACTAGCAGCTATATAGAAGTAAGTAGAAAGCAGGGTAAGACAGCTTTAGCTGCTGCTTTATGCTTGTATTATTTAATAGCTGATGGTGAAGATGGTGCAGAAGTATTACTGGCTGCTAATAGTAAAGAGCAGGCTAAGATAGCCTTTGATATGTGTAGCAAGTTTAGTAAGGGACTGGATTCTAAAGGCAAGTATCTTACAGCCTATAGAGCTGATATTCTGTTTAACCTTACTAATTCCAAGTTGAAAGTATTGGCTGCTGATGATAGTAAGCTGGATGGATTTAATGCCAGCTTTGGTTTATTGGATGAATATCACGCTGCTAAGAATAGTAAAGTACGTGATGTTATTAAGTCCAGTATGGGGATGAGAATGAATCCACATCTTTGTACTATTACTACTGCTGGCTTCGATAAAACTTTACCCTGTTATCAATTAAGAACCGTAGCTATAGAAGTGCTTAATGGCTTAAAGGTAGATGATGAAATGTTTATAGCTATCTATTCTTTAGATGCTGATGATGATTGGAGAAATGAAAAGAACTGGATTAAATGTGCACCAAACTTGGATATTACAGTAACTTCCAAATACATTAGAGGACAGGTACAACAGGCAATAAATAACCCTGCTGATGAAGTCGGAGTTAAAACTAAGACTTTGAATTTATGGTGTGACAGTTCTAATGTGTGGCTACCAGAGGACTATATTATTAAGTGCAGTCAGGAAGTAGACCTTAATAAGTTTGCTGGTATGGATTGCTATGTAGGTGTGGATTTGGCTGCTACTTCGGATTTGACTGCTGTAGCCTACTTAGTAGTACTGGATGGTACTTACCACTTCAAAACACATTACTATCTTCCAGAATCGGCATTAAAGGATAAGGCAGATAAGGAACTTTACAAATACTGGAAGCATCAGGGGTATCTTACTGTTACCAGTGGTAATGTTACCGATTATGACTATATAACTACTGATATGCTTAGATATGCTGATGTAGTTAATATCCAGTCTGTAGGATATGACAAGTATAATGCTACACAATGGGCTATAGATTCTACAGAGCAGGGATTACCATTAGAAGAATATCCACAAACACTAGGTAACTTTAATATGCCTACTAGAGAACTGGAAAGGCTAATACTATCTGGTAAGGCAGTTATTGATAACAATGAAATAAATAGGTACTGCTTTAGAAATGTTACTTTGAAGTCTGATTATAATGGTAATGTTAAACCGAATAAGGCAGTAGATAAGAAGAAGATAGATGGAACTATAGCAATGATACAGGCTTTAGGTATGTATCTGAGAACACCACATTACACAAATGAAATACTGACTATTTAATGGGAATTTTTACTAATTGGTTTAAAAAGAAAGAACCAGAGCAGGAAACCAGAGGGTTATTCTGTGATTCATTGATGTATAATATGAATGGTAGCTATACTACTAATAAGGCTATGTTATTATCTACAGTCTACAGGTGTGTAGATGTTATTAGTGATGCAGTAGCACAGCTTCCATTAGAACCATATTACATTAATGATTCTGGTTATAAAGAAAAGTTTATTAAGCATCCTACTTACTACTTACTGAACAAAGAGCCGAACAATAAGATGAGTAGGTTTACTTTTATAAAGACTTTGATAGTAAGTACACTGCTTAAAGGCAATGGATATGCTTACATAGAAAGAGATGCTAAAGGAGATGTAGTGGCACTTCATTATTTACAGCCAGATTATGTTACTATTACTGAACAGAAGGACGGAATTAAATATAGTGTTGTAGGCATTAAAGGACTGGTAGAGCCTTGCAATATGATTCATATACTGAACTTTAGTTATGATGGTATTACTGGAATCAGTACTTTACAACACGCCAGACAGACTTTAGGACTGGCTACAGATTCTGAATCACACGCACAAGGATTCTTTAAAGGTGGTGCTAATCTGGCTGGTATTCTTAAAGTACAATCTACTTTAACTGGTAAGCAGAAGGTAGATTTAAAAACTAGCTGGCAGACTGCTTTTAGTCCTACTACTGGTACACCTAATGGAGTAGCTGTATTAGAAGGTAATATGGACTTCCAACCTATTACAGTGAATCCTGCTGATGCACAACTATTAGAAACCAGACAGTTTAATGTAATTGATATTTGTAGGTTCTTCGGGGTATCACCTGTAAAAGCATTTGACTTATCCAAGAGCAGTTATAGTACTGTTGAGGCTACCCAGCTGGCTTTTCTTACTGATACATTATCACCATTACTAGAGAAGATAGAATTAGAGTTTGAAAGGAAGCTGTACAAGCCTTCTGAAAGAAGTAGAATAGATGTAAGATTTGATACTTCTGTATTACTAAGAGCAGACAAACAATCTTTAGCAAACTACTACAATACACTATTTAATATCGGTGTGGTTAGTGCCAATGAGATTAGAAAGCAGTTGGATTTACCTGCTGTAGATGGTGGAGATTCCCATTTCGTACAAGTGAATCTGATGGAGATTAAAAATGCTGCTAATAACATTCCATCTAATAACAATATAATCAATGATACAGACAATTTACAAGGGAACTGACTTAGTATTCAATATTAAGTTGGAAGATAAGGACGGTATTCCATTTAGGGTAAGAAACACTTCTGAATTTATACTTAGACTTTACACCACAAACCCAGCAGAGTTTATAGAATGTAGTTTTAAAGGTGGTGATTTGACTGGTATAGTGGAAGAAGATAGAATAGATAAGGCGGTTATTAATTCATCTGACCTAGATAAGCTACAATCTGGACTAATCTATTACAGCTACAGCTTTAAAAGTCCTAATGCTATGTTTAATGATGCTTATTATGATGAGGTAGTAAAGGGGCAGACTAATTATTATTTGAAGTAATGGAACTACAGAGAGCAACTAAAGAAGGAGTATTAGAACTGGATAGAATCAGTGCCAAGATTGGTAGTACAGTTAATGCTGTATGGGGTACTATAGAAGGTGATATTACTAAGCAGACCGATTTACAGGATGAATTACAAGGTATTAAAGATGTTGTTAATACCAAAGTTGATAAGGTAGACGGTAAGCAGTTATCTACAGAAGATTACACAACACCAGAGAAACAGAAACTGGCTGGGCTTAGTAATTATGATGATTCTGCATTAAGAAAGTATATTGAATCCTTAGAGGAACAGAACAAGCTATTAAAGGAACAGGTAGCAGCATTACAGAATCAGATAGATAATACTGGTTGGATTCTATTGGAATAATAACAATACTATGAGAGAACTAAGAAACTGTAATGAAATTGTAAAGATGGATTCTAGGACTGTAGAAGGGTATGCTTTAGTATTCGGTAAGCAGTCTAGGGATTTAGGTGGCTTTACTGAAGTAATAGAACCTACAGCCTTAGAAGGTATTTTAGAAAAGTCTGATATACTATGCTTACTGAATCACAATGAGGATAGAGGTATATTAGCCAGGTCTAAATATGGTACTGGAAGCCTAGAATTAACTATAGATGATACTGGACTTAAATACAGGTTTGAAGCACCTAACACTGCTTTAGGTGATGAACTGTTAGAAGGTCTTAGAAGGGGTGATATTAGTACTTCTTCATTTGCCTTTACTATCGGTAAAGATACTTGGACTAAGAAGGAAGATGGTAGTTATTTAAGAACTATCAATAGCTTCAAAGAATTATTCGATGTATCACCAGTATATAAGGAAGCATATCCAGATACATCTGTAGCATTAAGAAAGATGCAGGATTTAGAGAGCGAGGATTTAAAAGATTACTTCGCTGGACTTAGGAGTAAGTTAAACTAATGAACACCTTAGAACTACTGGACAAGAAGGAACTGCTTAAAAAGAGAGCAGAGGAAATTATATCTGGTGCAGAGAAGGAAGTAAGAAAGCTAAATGCTGGCGAGCAGGTAGAATTTGATGCACTTACTAAAGAAGTGGCAGATATAGATATTCAGATTAGGAAGATTGAAGAAGATAACCTTAAACAAACAACACATACAACTAATACTATGAAGGAAAAGTTTTCACTTTTAAAGGCTATCAATGATGTAGCCAATAACAGACAATTAGACGAGAGAGCACAGGAAGTAGTAACTGCTGGTATCGCAGAAATGCGCAAGGCTGGTCAGTCTTATAGCGGACAGATTGTACTTCCTATCGAGGAAAGAGGTGATATTAAAGCTACTGTAGCTACAGCAGGACAGGAGAATGTAGCAGAAGATAAGTTGGGTATTCTAGAACCATTGAGAGCAAGTTTGGTATTGGCACAAGCAGGTGCTTCTTATATGACTGGACTTGTAGGTAATGTTTCTATTCCTGTTTATTCTGGTTCAAATGTAGGTTGGGCTGGTGAAGTTGATGCTGCTTCTAATGGCGGTGGTACATTCTCAGAAGTAAACCTAGAGCCTAAAAGACTTACTGCTTACATTGATGTATCTAAGCAGTTCTTAATCCAAGACTCTAATAGTGCAGAAGAAATGCTAAAGAGAGATATTGTATCAGCTATTTCTAATAAGTTGGAAGCTACTATTTTGGGTACTGCTGCTGGTTCTGCTACACAACCTGCTGGTATGCTTAACGGTGTAACTGCTGATACTGCTGCTGTTACTTATGCAGACTTTGTAAATATGGAAGCTGCATTAGGTGAGAAGAATGTAAGAGGTGATATTAAGTTTATTGTTTCACCTTCTGCTAAGGCTGATTTAAAGACTACTGACAAGGGTACTGATACTGGTAAGTATCTGATGGAAGGTAATGAGGTAAACGGTTATCCAGTTCTTTCTACTTCTGCTGTAGCTGGTAAGGGTGTAATCTTCGGTAATTTTGCTGATTTGGTTATTGGTCAATGGGGTGGAATTGATTTAACAGTAGACCCATATACACAGGCTGCTAACGGTAAAGTAAGACTTGTTATCAATGCTTACTTTGATGCCAAGCCTAGAAGAGCAGAAGCATTTGTTAAGAAGGTTCTTAAAGCCTAATTATAGTCTATTTAATAAGTAGTAAGCTATGTATATAACTTTAGAACAAGCAAAGAAACACCTGCTAGTAGATGAGGATTTTAGGGCAGATGATATGTACATTCTGGACTTAATAGCTGTAGCAGAGGATTCAGTATCTAAACATTTAGACATAGCTTTAGATGAATTAGAAGTAGGTGGTACTTTACCACCTGCTATAATTCACGCTATGTTACTAATGATAGGTAACTTATATGCTAATAGAGAGCCTGTAGCATTTGGTACGGTAGTTAAACTGCCTTATAGTTATGAATATCTTATAGGACTTTATAAACACTATGAAATAAAATGAGGGCAGGACTATTAAATTATCCAATTACCATACAAGAACCTATAACACTAAAAGATGTATATGGGGCTAATGGTATAGACTGGAAGGATGCTATAAGTACCAGAGCGCAGATTACTTATAATTCTGGAAACAGACAGAACCAGAATAATGAAATAATCCACTGCTATACAGTTACCTTTACTATAAGGCTATATCACAAAGTTAATGAGCAAATGCGAATTATTTGGAATGGCAATAAGTACAGGATTCTTAGTATTAACCGAGAATTATATAAGCAATCAATAACTATAGTAACTGAATTGATAAATGAATAATATAGAAGTAGATGCCAGACAGGTTACTTCTATGTTTGCAGATTTGACTAGTAGACAGCAAAGGCAGGTCTATAGAAGTGCTTTAAGAAAGGGTGCTGGTATCTTAGTCGGTGAAACTAAAAGACAGCTAAGGCAGACTTTAGGCAGGGCAGCTTCCAGTAGAAACTGGTGGAATGGTAAGACCTTAATAAGTGGAATCAAAGCTAATGTTGATAGAAACGGAGAAAAAGCTAAGGTACATATTATGGGGGACTTTAGATTAAAGTTCTTTGAAATGGGTACTAGAGTTAGAAGAACCACTGGTAATAATACTGCATCTGTCAGAGGTCGGAATCCTATAAGAAGGCAGAGAGCAGCAGCCAATAGAGGTAGTATTAATGCAGCACATTTCTTTAGAACAGCTAAAGCCAATAAGGAAAGGGAAATCTTTGATAATATGGATAACCTTATAAGCCAGTCAATTCAGAGAATAGCTAATAGGAACAGACGATGAGTTTACAAGTAGGTAAAGCTATCTATAATATCCTTAGTAATGATGCAAAGGTTATAGATAGTGTAGGACATAAAATTTACCCTTTAATAGCTGATACAGGTACTACATTTCCATTCATTGTTTACAGAAGAACAAGCATAGAACCATCTGATAGTAAGGATAGGTTTATATATAGTGAAGATACTTATGTGGAAGTGGTTATAGCTTCTGATAAGTACAATGAATCTATAGAAATTGCTGACTTGGTTAAAAATGCCTTACAAGGTAAGAGGGGTAACTATTCTGGTATTAACATACACGATATTAGAATGACAAATGCAGATGAGGATTATATAGAAGATACATTCATTCAGAACCTTACATTCAACATAAAGACAAATGGCAGGACAAGTAATTAACGGTGGTGACTTAATGCTATTTATAGATGGTAAGTCTATAGCATTTGCCACTAACCACAAACTAAGTATAAATGTAGAAACAGTAGAAACCACTTCTAAGGATAGCGGTGGTAAATGGGTAGCTAAGGCAGCTAGAAAGATTAACTGGAATTGTAGTACCGAGAACCTTTATTCTAATGATGGTGAAGGTATGACTTTTGACCAGTTATTCGATAAGCTGACAGCCAGAACACCTATCAAGGCTGTATTCTGCTTAGAGAAAGATTATTCAACAAAGAAGGATGAAGTACCAGAAGGGGGATGGTTGCCAGCTACTACTGGAATTTATTCGGGTAATGTTATTATTACAGCACTTGAAGCTAATGCACCTAATGGAGATAATGCAACATTTACAGCTTCATTTGAAGGTGTTGGAGCACTTACAAAGACAGCATAATTATAAGCCTTTATATCTCTAGGTTATGGAGGTGTAAAGGCTTTATTATTTAATACTTATTGATATGACTATTAAAGGACAAGACTACAAACTGAAATATACTCTTAGAGCCTTATTTATCTATGAACAGATTACAGGTAAGGCATTTGAGTTAAAGACTATCACAGATGAATATCTATTCTTCTACTGTGTCTTAATGGCTAATAATCCAGACAGTTCACTAACCTTTGAGGAACTGATAGAAGCCATAGATGAAGATATGGGTATTATGGTAGAGTTCCAGAACTTCTTAAAGAAGGAACTGGAGAAGCAACAGCTATTCATTACTAATAATACGGATGCTAAAAAAAAGTCCTAACCACTAAGGAGATATATTCAGCCTTAGTAATAGAAGGTGGACTAGACCCAGAATATGTACTAGATAAGATGCAGATGTATGAGTTAGAACCATTGATTAGCAATCTACATAGGAAGGACAGAAATAGCTGGGAACAGGCTAGAATGATAGCTTATGTAATTGCACAATGTAACAGCACTAAGAAGTTAAAGCCTACTGATATAATGCAGTTTACTTGGGATAGTGATACTACAGGAGAAACATCTATTAGTAATGAAGATATTAAGAGATTGAAAGAGAAAGCTAAACAATATACAACACATAATTAAATATGGCTGATTTAGTAACCAGACTATTATTAAATAGTAGTCAATTCGATAACAACATAAGACAGTCCACACAACAAGTACAACAGTTTCAGCAGGTAGGAAGGAATATCACAGCCACTATAGGAAGATTTGCTGGTGTGCTAGGTATAGCTATGACTGCTGGGGAAGCATTTAATGCTGCTGTTAATAGTTCCAGAGAAGCACAACAGGACTGGAATACTGTAGTAGGTACTGCTAAGACTACTGTAGATAATTTCTTTTCGTCTTTATATAGTGGTGATTGGACTGTATTTAAGAATGGGATATTAAATGCTATCGGACTGGCTAAGAGATATACAGAAGCCTTATCTAATGCTAAGATGGCTATGGCTATCGGTGAATCTAAAGCAGATAGATTAGAAGCAGAAAGAAATAACTATGAATACCTTATTACTAAGAAGGGTATTAGTAATGAAGAAAGGACAGCAGCCTATAACACTTACATAGAATTATCCAAGAAGGAAATCTTAGAGAGGGAAAGTAAAAGTAAGTACTTCTGGGAACAGATTCAAGAAGTAATGAAGGCTAAAGGTGTTACTGGTATCAATGATGCTAGGGAAGCACAGAAACTATATGAGAGTTTATTAGACCCATCTACTAAGGAATATGCAGATTTAGAGAAGTACAAGCAAAGGAAGTCAGATGCTAAAGGTACTAGGAATCTAGGTTACTTAATGATGATTAGCGGTGCTGGTACAGGTGGTGAAGGATTAGACACTTATACTAGAGGTGTTAAAGAACTGGAAGAAGCTACAGATGAGAGCCTAGAGAATATGATTAGATTCCAGAATATCTTTACTTCGGAAGTCGGTGAAGAAGTAAAGGATATGCTAGATAAGGCTATAACCTTTACTGATAAGGTTGGTACTATTAAGAGAGATATGTCTGATGCAGGACAGGATTTAAAGGATGGTCTTAATAATGGAGAGGTTAAATTAAAACCTGTTATTCCTACTGGTTCATTAGCAGAACTGGATGCACAGATAGCATCTTTAAGAAAGGAATTAAACCTAGCTATTAGTAATGAAGATAGGATAAGAATCAATGCTGAACTAAATGCACTTACTGAACAGAAGAGGGTAATAGAGTTCCAGTACAAATATCCTAATGCACCTACTGGTAAGTTGGATGGCAAACCTGCTGGTTTGGCTGGTATGGTGAAGCCAGAAATACCTACTTCACTTCCTAAGTTTAGTAGCCCTATTACTAATAAGAATATCAAACTGAATAATGAGTATGCACAAAGTTTAGGTGCTATAGCTTCTATTATGGGTTCTGTAACCAATATGACCAATGAAGGTGCAGCAGCTTGGTTAAGTTGGAGTGCTAATTTGATTAGTGCTGTAGCAGCAGCTATCCCACAAATTGTAGCATTAACTACAGCCAAGAAAGGTGAAGCTATTGCCAGTGGTGTAGCCAGTGCAGCTCAAACACCGTTTGTAGGATGGTTGTTGGCAGGTACAGCAGCAGCGGCTGTAGTAGCAGCTTTGGCTAGTATTCCTTCCTTTAGTACTGGTGGTATATTCGCTGGTAATAGTACTATTGGAGATATGAACCTGGCTAGGGTAAATGCTGGTGAAATGATTCTTAATAACAGACAGCAAAGGAATCTGTTTAACCTGCTTAATGGCAATGGGATTATAGGTTCTGCTGGCGGTGGTCAGGTAGAGTTTAAGATTAGAGGCAAGGAACTTGTAGGAGTTCTAGCCAATTACAATAATAAAACAGCTAAAGTAAGATGAAATATACAGCACAATTCTATGATATAAATGAGAAGCTATACACATTGGAAATAGGTTCTGGAGAAGTGCAGAACATTACTTTATCTGCTACACCATTCATAACCGAGTTAGAAACTTCTGATTCACATTTATATAAACCTTGTAAGTATAGCAGTGCTACTATAGGAATGATTACAGACGATTATAAGTTTGATTTGTATAGTAGTACAGCACAACAGAATAAGGTAGTTCTTAGTAGTGCTAGTGGTATTGTATGGGTTGGGTATGTAACACCCAATCTATACAGTCAAGGCTATGAGAATGAATTAGAAGAAATAGAGGTAGAAGCCATAGATGCACTTAGCACATTACAGTATTATAAGTACACCACTATAGGCGGTAAGAAGAATATAGTTTCATTTACCCAGATTATAAACCATCTGCTTAGTAAATGTAATGCTTATAGTTCTTTCTATATTTCAGATAATACACAATTAAATGCTACATCTGACTTTTGTTTACCTAGTAAGATGTATATCAGTGAACAGAACTTCTTTGATGAAGATGATGAACCTATGACTATGCAGGAAGTTCTGGAAGAAGTTTGTAAATACCTTAATGTAACTGCTGTAGCTGATGGTGATAAGGTTTACTTCTTGGATTATGATGCTATTAAAAATGGAATCAATACTTACTATAAGTTTATCATTGGTAGTACAGCATCCACTAAGGTAACATTACAGCAGTCTAAAGAAATAGAAGCCAGTGATTATGTTGAAAATGGTGGTCATTTATCCTTAGATAATGTATATAATAAGGTTACTGTTAAAGATAGTCTATACAGCTTTGACAGCATTATACCTAGTATCTGGGATGAGAAGTATTTAACTAACTATGGTGGTAGCTGGTCTTATGTGCAGGAAGTAAATGAAGATGGTAAAGGTGGTATGCACAAATGTTTCTTTAAGTATCTAAAGAACAGTAACTATAAATGTTACTATTATAATAAGACCACATTAGCACAAATATCAGCACCTTCTACTATTAACTATGCTACTACACAGAACTATGTAGGTGCTACTATTTGTAAAGCCTTCTTTGATAAGGTTACTGATTTTAATAAGAAGTATAATAATATCAATTTCACAGACTATGTACTATTACACGTTCATAATACTTATGATGGTAAACTAAGACCATTATTTGAACTGGAAGTAAATGATAATAATGTTAGCTTCATTGGTGGTTCAACTTATCTAATTATTAAGGGAAATTTCCTATTTATGGATAGAGAATCTGAAATGTATATAATGCAAGGATATAGTAACAAAGATGATAACTTTAATCCAGATAATCTTTATATAGACTGTAAGCTAAAATATGGCAATATGTACTGGAATGGTTCTGGGTGGACTACTACAGATAGTACATTCAAATTATACTTTGATAACCAAGGACAGTCAGACCATTGTATTAACAGGATATTCCCAGTTAAAAATAACATTGATTGGAAGATGGGAATAGATGGTGAAGGTTACGCTATTCCAATGCCTAACACTAATGAAGTGATTACTGGTAAACCTACCTTTACATTATACCATCCACACAAAATAGATAATAGCTATAGATGTGATGCGGTGTTTCTTAGTGATTTTGATATACAGGCTAAAGTTCAGAACTTTCAAAAGGAAGAAGAAAAGGATTCTGATACTGAATACAGCAATATTATAAATGAGGACTTTGTAAATGAGATGGATTCAGAAGATTTTGCTATATGTACTTGGGATAATAAGGAATGTAACTATAGTGCAGTTTGCTATAGTGCTAATGGTACTAGCTTTACTTATCTGGATAACGTATATAATAAGGCTACTAAGCAGATATATAGACAGGAAGAGCATCTTATATATAGGCTAGTAACACAATATAGTACACCTTCTGCTATTCTGAATCTGAACTTACAGAACAAGTTTAAAGTATATGCTACTATGACTGATAACCACCTTCCTAATAAGAAATTCATAGTAGACAGCATTATTACAGATTATAGATTAGGTAAGCAGGAAATACGGTTAATAGAGAAGAAGTAATATGCAATTTACAAGAACAAACATAAATAAGACATTTCGTAACGGTGTAGTTAATGCCAGTAATGTAGCTGTTACTAATGTTGGTGGGGGAAGTTCTTCTTTAAGTGGGAACTTTCTACCTGCTGTTAATAATGGTGACGGCTCTTATACAGTAGATATATCAAAGATAGTATTTACTGGAAACTTAATCGGTGAAGGTGAAATTACTGCTTATGGTCAAGGTTCTACAAGTGGTGATACACCTACAGGTTCAGTTACTATTTATGATGGTTTGGATTCTGTAGCTGTAGATGCTGCTTTGTCAGCCAATCAAGGTAGGATATTAAGAGAGATGATACAAGCTATAGAACCTAGCAGTATATTATTAGCTGGTCTGGAAGATGTAACACTAACCAATCTGGCAGACGAGCAAATATTAAAGTATGACGCAGCTTCTAAGAAGTGGGTTAATGGTGATGGTACTAAGGTTACTTGGACTAATATAGAAGGGAAGCCAGCAGCACTTACAGATGCCAATATAGCTAAGTGGAATGAGAACAACCACACACATACTAACAAGACTACATTAGACAAGATAACAGAAGCCAATCTTACTAGTTGGAATAACAAGTTAGATAAAACTATATGGGACAAGGCGTTTTACTTTGATAGTGCAGGTGATTTAAGAGCAAAAGTTAATGTAATAGGCGAGAAAGAAATTAGTGCTTATGGTGCTGGAACTACTTCGGGTACTGGAACTGTAACTATAGTGGATGCACTTACCAGTACAGCTACAGACTGTGCTTTAAGTGCTAATATGGGTAGAATCCTTAAAGATATGATAGATTCTAAAAGCAGTGTTTCTAGTTGGGAAGATATAACAGATAAACCTAGTTGGATAACATCTGCAAAGCCTTCCTATAGTTGGGGTGAAATAAGTGATAAACCATCTACATTTACACCTAGTTCACATAACCATAATAGTAGTTATGTTAGTGCACTTGGTACTAATGGTAACCACCTTACTTGGACTAAAAATGGTACTACTAATAATATTACTGTTCCTTATGCTACAGCAGCAAATAAGGTTATTAATACATTAACCTTTACAGGCTATCAATCCAAGTCTTTTAATGGTAGTGCAGCAGTCAGTGTAGCTATACCCAATAACACTAATCAGTTAACTAACGGTGCAGGATTTATTACTAGTAGTGCTAGTATCAGTGGTAACGCTGGTAGTGCTACCCAATTACAAACGGCTAGAAATCTTTGGGGACAAAGATTTGATGGTACTAACGATATTACTGGTGACTTATATTCAACTGGTACAATTAACTGTAGTAATACTATGCAAATTAATGGTGGTAATAGTGTAGGAAGCTATCCAAAAGTGCTGTTTCATATTCCTGATGTAGCTTGGGCACAATTATTTCTTAGACTTGGACAGTTACAGTTAAGGGACGGTAGTAGTCAGGATGGTAATTGGTATCCAATGGCGACAGGTTCATTTACCGCAAATGGTACTATATCCAACACTGATAATGTATATACAACTAGTTCATATATTAGTAGCTGTCTCTTATACACATCTGACGCTGCCGACGAACTCTAGGGTGTAGAT